>ENA-ORXT01001052-ORXT01001052.1-marine-metagenome-genome-assembly--contig:-NODE-1052-length-39144-cov-6.406737_pt1 | contig 39144 bp, 35 predicted proteins | sample MGYA00237868_ERZ511482 | MGnify/ENA metagenome assembly ERZ511482 | reverse complement strand
TGATCTTTTTAATTGTTCTTCATTGAGCTTGATCCTAGTATCTGACATTTGCGCTTTACGCGCTATTTTTTCTGATATAAGTTCATCAAAGGATTTGCTATATATTTTTTCTATGATGTATGTGGTAAGTTCTGTTCCATAACTTGAGTATGAATAGTGGGTTCCTGGAATAGCTTCAATCGTTAATTGTTTCAAATCTTCAAAGAATTGAGCCTTCGTATATTGACTTAAAATTTTATTGATTTTATAAGGTAATTGTGAATCGATATCCTCGAATAGATCTCCAACTCTTTCAGGAGCCCAACGTGGAAGTGATGCTGTATGGGTCAACAAATGCCTTATCAGTATTGGCTGATCTTTATATTGCAAGTTGTCAAAGTCGCCATCTAAGTATTTTCGTATATCATCATCTAATGATAATTTTCCTTCTATCTCTGCTTGGGAAACTAAAACGGCTAATAATGTTTTAGTAACAGAAGCAATTTCGTAGACAGTATTATCAGTTGGTTTATTGTTTTGCCCTTTGTCTATTTCACCAAAGTGAGCGATATGTTTTTTCCCGTCAAAAGTGACACCAATACTCAGCGAACTGAACAAAGGGTCTTTAAGAAGCTTCATTGCATGGTTGGCTATGGCTTCGTGTGGAATTATACCTGCTCCGCGAGAAACTTTAATTGGGGTAGGAGAATTACAATTTGTAAGGAAAAAAATGAAGACTATCCAATAGGTTAGACGCATGATAAAATATTGATGTTTGAAAATTAATAGGCAATCCAATCTTTGATGATTGAAGGACAAGTACTTAAATGTATTCCTAATGTGATTGTGTAGAACTAGCTAATACCTGAAACAGACAACCTTTTACTGCTGAATTTTTCTCAATTGATCAGTTCATCCTGATGATAACATCTCCGTGATAAGTCTTGAAGGTTAATTCGTTTCCTCCATTACCTAGCTGGCCATATGTCCAGCCTTCGAGTTTTATTTCTCTTTTAGATCCCTTGTTTGTGGTGGTAACTTTAGGTTTCATCTCTTCAAATTCAAAATCCGTATACATATCTCCTTTTGAGCTTTTCATTTTCAATTTGCCGCTTAAGTTAGCGGGGAATGATACATCTACATCTCCATGGTAAGTAGTAAATGCCATAGGAGCATCGCTGTTTATTGCTTGCATCGTTACGATTATTGCTCCATGATGAGTATTAGCTATTACGGAGCCCGATACGTCTTCTATCTTGATACCTCCATGATGACTTTGTACTTCTATTTGGCCATTGGTCCCGTTCACGTATACATTGCCATTATGATGAGTGTTCAGGAAAAGCGAAAAATTCTTTGGCACTTTGAGAGCCATATCCATATGTGAATTTTCGCTTCGGGTTATTTTGACTTGATTGTCATCTTCACTTATACTCACATTGACATTTTGCTTTTCGATTCTTCGTAGACTTGATAGATTTCGGTTTTTTCTGCTCTTTCCTCCTTTGTCGTTTATGATCAATTCTACTTCATCCTTATCATGTGTAGTCACACTGATTGCACCATTGTGCACATTGACAGTCAGTACTCCATTCTGTCCAGGATTGCTTAGTGGTATTACGATGGGCTCTCGTTGTTGAGCACTTAGTGATATGCTCGTGAGTAGCAAGCACCAAGTAATTATGTAAATTATATTTTTCATATTATTTCTTTTTAATGTTTTAGGATGTGCATGTTACCATGATGTGATCTAAACTTTAGTTTATGTTTACCCCCACCTATTAGCACATTAGTAGTCTTACCAACTGTATATTTAGTCTTGCCATTCTTATTTTTCTTTAGTGTTGCACTTGGAGAAGGCGTCCATTCGAAATCCGTAAAGAATGATCCATGATAAGAATCAAGATCAAGTTGTGCTGAAGGTGTATTGTTAAATGATACACTGATATCTCCATGATGAGTTGAGAATTCTATATCGTTCTCTGGTTGTTGGTCAAATTTAACTTTCAGTTCGCCATGATGGCTTCTGACTTGATCTACTTTAATAACACCATCTAGGCTTATATTACCATGGTGATTTAGCACAGAGAGTTCACCTTTTATACCTGATAAATCAATATCTCCTTTGTGCGTGGATATCACAGCATCTACATAAGCAGGTAATTCCAGCTCTAAGTCAAACTCATATTTAATATCTGCGGATTTAATTCCACTGTGGTTATGATTGTTGTTAATGTCTTGGTAACTAAGGAATCCACCTCCCCAAATATTTTCCAGTGTTTTATCAGGATCTGAGATGTAGATATATAACTCATCATCCATGGTCATAGTGTCTAAGTAAATTTCTGTAATTGCTCTTTGTAATTTTTTACTGCTGCTAGCTTCTATTTTTCTAGCAGACTTTATTAGTGCATTTGTACTGTTGGTAGAGTTGACTTGTACATTACCATGAAAATTATATACATTGATCTTATCATATTTGGTCATGTCAAGTTTCAATACGGAGTTATCCGTGTGTTCTTTTGTGTAGCTATTAATGCTAATTAATATGGTTAAAAATGTGATCAGGGTATTCATAAGATTTCTTTTAGGGTATTTTCTAATTGTGATCTGACATCTGGTTCTACTTGAGTAGAAGACAATAGCTGATTCCATTTATCACTCGATGTCTTAGCTTCTAGACTTATCATAATGTCTGCAAGTTCTAGTTGGACTATTGGTGATTCTTGGTACGGTATTGATTTGATCAATATTTCTCGAGCCTCAGGACTATCCCAGAATGTGACCAGTGTTTCTATGGCGGTTAGCCGCACGTTTATATTAGGGTCGTGACAGATGACATCATTCAGAGCATGCAGTATCTTTCCTTCAAGATGAGTATTATCCTTGGTGCGTATGATCCCTTTGATCCTATCGCTTGCATAAGGAGTTTGCTCTACGGATGCAAACCTTACCAGCTTAGAATTATTAGCGACTGAGCTTATTTTACTGTCAGTCCGATCAGGCCCCCAAAAATCCAAGTATCCTCCAAGGGCAAGACCAATCAGGAAAGTCATGGCAATTCCAAGTCGCTGTAGGGTGAATAGTTTAGAAGATGTTCCGGACATGGATACCACCTTGGTGTCTTGACTTTGATTCGAAGTCTTAATGCTACTGCTTTCCATCTCACTTAGGCTTTGGTAAAAAACCTGGTCCATCTTAGCAGATGGAGATTCTGGTGGTAGGATATTAAGCTCATTCCAAGTTTCATAATATCGTACTATCGTTTCTCTATGACTTGGATATTGTTCAGCCAGTGTCTTGATGTACAATTCTTTATTCTCAATATTACTTTCCAATATGTTGAGGAGTTCGTCCTCATATTTTTTTATTTCCATTTTAGGAATTTTTTATTCTCAATTTTATATTCTCACTTCTCACTTCTCACTTCTCACTTCTCACTTCTCACTTCTCACTTCTCACTTCTCATCTCTCACTTCACCAATTTTCTAATTTCCGTAAGCCCCCTCATTACCCTAGACTTCACGGCACTTTCTGTACAATCCGATATGTCCGCGATTGTCTTATAGTCTAGTCCCTGATATCTGCTTAGGATTATAGCGTCCCTTTTTTCCTGTGATAAGTTTTCTAGTGCTTTTTGCAGTTTGGCTTTTCTAGTTGATGTTACATTATCTTCATCATTGTCGTATGATTCCGCAATATTTGTTCGAGCACCTTCTAGGGCCACTGCTTTGAGTACCGGATCTTTACTCTTACTATTGTCTATCCAAGAATTACGGGCTATTCTAAAAAGCCAATACTTAAATTCTCCAGACCCTTTAAAGTGATGTACATTTTTCATGACCTTCAAAAAGACATTATGTACCATGTCTTCACTTCTAGTTCTATCATTGGTGCATCTCAGAAAATAATTATACAGACCCATTTTATGCCGTTCGTATAGAATACCCATGAGTTGAGTTTCACCAGATTGGGCTCGCCGCATTATTTCTGAGTCGCTGTATTCGTTCAAGGGGTTCGCTAGTTTAAAAGGAAAACTGATTATTTTTCGAGTAGTTGCAAATTATTGGAATTCATCCGAGAATTTATTCTCTAGTTGGATTCATTTATACAGAAATGCTAGTACCAAATGGTTAATATTGTCGGGATTATCCTTAACGATAAACAGCTGAGATGCACTGATATGGTAAAAGAAGTAGAAATAAGAATATCCCCAGATCATATAGATGATGATATATACATCAAAGCCTATCTCGCTAAAAAGTGTAAAATAGTAGAGACAGCGATTACCTCCGTCAAACTCATAAAGCGGTCTATAGATGCTAGGAAGAAAGACGTAGTATACCAGTTACGATATCTCGTAGGGATAGATCAAAAGATAAAACCTACTATATCTGATATAAAATATCAGCAAGCGCAAAAAAATACTAAGCGAGTAACTATAGTCGGTGCTGGACCGGCAGGGTATTTCGCAGCGCTACATTGCCTAGAGCTAGGGCTCAAACCTATTGTGTTAGATAGGGGGAAGGATGTACGTGCGCGAAGAAGAGACCTCAAGGCCATACAACAAGATGGGGTAGTCGATCCTAATTCTAACTATTGTTTTGGAGAAGGTGGGGCAGGGACGTATTCTGATGGAAAGCTTTACACAAGATCCCACAAGAGAGGTAACATCAAAGAGGTGCTACAGATACTAGTAGATCACGGAGCTAAGGATGATATCCTCATAGACGCACATCCCCACATAGGGTCTAATAAGTTGCCGGGAATCATAGCTAATATGCGCGCCACTATAAGGTCTAATGGCGGAGAGATACATTTTGATACTAAAGTGACAGATCTAGTCATTCGCAAAAACCGAATAGTGGAATTACAATCTGAAGATGGTAAGGTCTGGCCTTGCGATAAAGTGGTATTCGCGACTGGTCATTCTGCACGTGACATTTATCGGCTGTTCCATACTAAGAAGATAGCGATGGAGCTTAAGCCGTTTGCTCTCGGAGTGCGGATAGAACACCCACAGGAATTGATAGATAAGATACAATATGCACATGCTCCGAGACATAAGAATCTACCTGCGGCAAGTTACAAAGTAGTCTCGCAAGTAGATAAAAAAGGAGTATTCTCATTCTGTATGTGTCCTGGAGGATTAGTCGTTCCCTCAGCTACTCAGCCTGGGGAGATCGTGGTCAATGGTATGTCTTTATCTAAGAGAGATTCCGCCTATGCTAATTCTGGAGTAGTGACAGAAGTGGGCACACTAGAGCTAGAAGCTCAAGGGTACAAGGGAGTGTTTGCGGCCTTGGATTTTCAGGCTAAAGTAGAGCAGCAGATGTTTCAGGCGAGTGATGGTTCGCAGAGAGCACCTGCGCAGCGATTGGTAGACTTTGTAGAAGGTAAGGGCTCTGCTAATTTGAGCGATACATCCTACATACCTGGTTTGATATCATCTCCACTGCATGAGCTGCTTCCTGATTTTATATATGAGCGGTTAAGGAAGGGGGTGATGGACTTTGATAAAAAACTAAAGGGATATCATACCCAAGAGGCAAACGTGATAGGCGTAGAAAGCCGAACATCCTCTCCGATAAGAATACCACGAGATAAGCTGACTTACGCACATCCAGAATTTGTAAACTTGTATCCTTGTGGTGAAGGTGCAGGATATGCAGGAGGTATATTATCCGCAGCTTTGGACGGGAGGAATATTGTCAAGGCGATTCACACAAAGCTTAATAACGCATAGCCCTTGCCAAATAATAATTACCTTCACGATTCCAACTTAGAACATTCTATATGAAAGATATAGCTGACCTGATCGGTCGTGTATTGATAGCATTCATATTTCTCTATGAGGTATATGATACCGTAGGTTTCTTTAAGCATAATAAGCAGACGATGACCGATTATGGCATTACCTGGAATCAAGATATTCTTTTGGGTGGCATAGTGATATTACTTATCGTTGGTAGCTTACTGGTGCTTATCGGCTACTTAACTACCTTAGGCGCTTTCATGCTCTTGCTTTATTGGTTGCCCTTTACTTTTATTATCTATTCTTTTTGGAATGATCCGGAGGAGATCAAGCGATTGCATTCTCTTTATTTTATGAGGAATATGGCTATTGCGGGAGGGCTATTTTTACTTATGGCGCACGGGTCTGGCAAGTATAGTGTTAATCGGATGTTTCACGTTATGCGGCTACCCAAAGACTAGACCTTATGCCTAAGTATACCCAGATCTTATTTGATGCAGATAATACTTTATTTGATTTCTCCACTTCCTCGCATCTAGCATTCAATGATCTCTTAGTTCACTTTGGGGTAAAGCAAGACACTGATCTTTATGAAGTTTACAAACCTATCAACGCTAAGGCATGGGCTCAGTTAGAATCTAAAGAGCTGGATATGGATGGTGTGCGGACGACGCGCTGGCAGTTGTTTTGGGAGCAACTAGGCTTAGCACACAATAGTAACTTATCCAACGATATCTACCTTGAGAATTTGGTGAAGCATTGTTTTCTTTTAGAAGAGACGATAGAAGTGCTGGATCATTTGTCTAAGATAGATGGCCTGTCGCAACATATCATTACTAATGGGATGAAAGATGCTCAGCGGCCTAGGATAACTAAGCTTGACCTAGACAAATACTTTGAGACGATAACGGTGTCGGATGAGATTGGTTTTGCTAAACCTGATCCTAGATTTTTTGATCATGTTTTTGCTGGAATTTCTGAACAGGAAAAATCAAGATTCCTGGTGGTAGGAGATAGCCTGAGATCTGATATTCAAGGAGGAATTAATTACGGGATAGATACCTGTTGGTTTAATCCGGACGGTAAGGTGAATGACTTGCAGATAAGACCTACTTATGAGATTACTAAATTGCTTGATTTGAAAAATATCATCAGCTAGAATTCTTTTTGATCATTCAGTAATTCGCCACATTTTTTGCAATACTTTGCGCTATCATCGTGTCCTTCGCAAGCGCAATATCTACAAACTTGAGTATTTGCTATATTATTCTCTGAGCCAGCATTAATAAGTTCTGAAGAGACGATACCAGTAGGTACGGCTATGATAGCATAACCGATGATCATTACACAAGAAGCCAGAAACTTACCCAACGGCGTAGTAGGGGAGATATCGCCATAGCCTACCGTGGTCAGCGTCACGATAGCCCAGTATATAGATTCTGGTATACTAGAAAACTTAGAATTAGAAGTTCCTTCTACGAGGTACATGACTGACCCAAATACGACCGTAAGTATAACTATGAAAAAAAGGAAGACTAGTATTTTTGGAGTTGATTGCCTTAGTGCAACCAGAATGATCTTGCTATGCCTTAAGAAGCTGACCATCTTTAAGACTCTGAATACTCTGAGCAACCTCAGGGCTCTGATAACAAGTAAGGACTCTATCTGTGATCCTATCAAGAATAAGCCTAAGAAAGAAGGAAGTATTGCTAGTAGATCAATTATACCAAAAAAACTCGTCGCATACTTTAAAGGTCTTTTCGTAACATGTAATCGGAGGATATATTCTAGTGTGAATATTATCGTGAATATCCATTCTAGAACTTTGAACAGCGTGTGAAATTGGATATCAATACTCTTGACCGTCTCAAGCATCACGGTCGTAACACTAAGAATGATCAAAAATATTAGAGAGATATCAAATATCTTACCCTTAGGCGTATCTGCTTCAAAGATGATCTCATGTAGTAACTCTTTTTTACTTGGTGATATGATCTTATCTAAAAGTTTCATATTGAGATCTTGCTAAAGAATTGGTTTTTGTGACAGATAAAGTAGTATGTATCTTAAACGAAAATACATCAGACTTGTATTTTGAAATGGACTAAGATAATTTAGATATTCACTACAAATTTAGGATAAATAACAGACATTCATGGCTTAATACATTAAAATTAAATGTAATGTATTATCGACCGTAGTATCTAAAACCTATGTTGAATGTCTTTGCTTTGCGGTCAGTGATAGCACCGTTAAATATAGTATAGAGAACTTCCATCTGTAGATCATCCGTGAAAAAGTACTTATATCCTAGGCCAAATTGGTTAAAGGAATCGCTCCTTCTGATTATTTCCAGTTCTTCATTAACTGTATTTGTCCACCTTGGTGTAGCATTGACTAGTCCATAGAGCGTAGACCTATCGTCTAAGAAGTAACTCATAATTATATTGAGCGGTGTAGACAATTGATAAAATCCCTCCGACTGCCTAACTAGACTTCCTCCGAGACTTTCTATAGTAAGACCAAACTCTAGAAACAAACTCAGGTCACTCCCAAGGTCCTGATCGTAGAATGCTTGATTGATAAGTATCGGGCCATTCCAGTCTATGTAGCCTTGTGTCTCATTCCCTTCTAGGTCCTTGCCAAGAGGTAATAGCAAAGTATGCTGAAAGGTAATGTTAGGAATGTTCTTCAGCGGTTGATATTTTATCTTAGGGCCTATGCCTGTTAGCGCAGTTCGACTATAAAACAATCTACCAGTACTATCCGCTTCCAGTCCTTCATTCTTAAATTTGAAGGCATCCCAACTAGATGTATTTTCTCTAAAATTTTGATTCACGGATCGTAAGCGAATATCAAATCCAATATTCAACTTATCATTTAATCCATAGAGAAACTGTCCCCAGATCGTGAAGAAGTTAGACCTTTTATCAAAGTCGCCATCGAACTGTGGTACATCTGCAGCCGTAAAATAATTATTGAACACGTGTGCTTCGTATTGACCTTGAGTGTAGAGTCTAGAGTAGTAATATCGCGAAGCAGATTCCTCAATCAAACTTGGCTTGATATACTCATTGAGTGACCAATCATATTCCTTGTATAATAGCTTACTTGCTGCACTAACTTTTTGAAATCTATATTTATTGATATAGCTATAGATATCAGATTTTATTAGGTAATCTTCTTTATTCCAACTAAATAGTTTATTCAATTCTAACTGGCCACGGTATTCTAGGACCTTACTCAGGTCGTTAATAAAGTTTGTACTTACTTGATCGAGTTGCTTGTCAATTTCGCTAGGAACGTATGCGTAGGTTTGTAATTCTGGACAGTCCGTAGCACCACATACCAATGCAAAATGAATTCTAGGATCTTCGTCAATCGATATGATCATCTTTTCGATATCATCTAGGCTGTAGACACGACCATCGATAGACCATTTTTTGAGGATAAAGAAATCAGGGATTGCTTTGACCGACCATACGGGGTAGTACTCCGCAATGTCAAATATGACAAAGAGATTATAAGCATTTATCAGAAATGCCTTTTTTTCACGTTGATCAAGCTGATCAAGCTTTTTTATATTGATAAGAGATAATAGATGAGATTGGTCTTCCTGTAGTGCTTGAGCTTTTTGATAGTCTACTTTATCATTTACAATTACCTGTCTTAAGTATATATTGGTCTTTTCATAGAAGTCTACATCTTGAGCTTGTAGACTAGGTAACAGATAAAAAGTACACAGTAAGAAATAGAGGAGTTTCATCAGTTAAGTTGTATCGCTTTAAGATGATAAGCTGGCTATCATTTAAAGACTTCACTATAACGTCAAAAGTAAAACTTGGATTATCATTTGAATATCCTGATGCGGATATTTCAAGTAGATATCTGTATCTGAGATCGAGTGTTGATTAAACAAAATCCGAATCTCTCATCCCCTTCGCTTGCTTAGGTATTTCCTTTAGACTGAGTTTTTCGTAATCATCATCTTGGTACTGAGTCCTAAAATTTTCATTGCGCTTAAGCTTCTCCATTTCTTTTTCTATCTCTCTTTCTTCCCACACATCACCATAGACTGTAGAGAAAACCCTGATGCCGTGGAAGGCAAGCATGATTCCCCATCCAAGAATCGGGAATATGGCCCAGAAAAAATTACTGGTAAATATGTTGAGCAGAATAAAAAACACACTCATAATAGCCCACGATATTACGTGAGTATAGAATCTTCTTTTATCCTTTACCCGCTTCTTAGCCTTTTTGTAAATGTGATAATCCATAACTAATTTATAACTGCAAATAGCAAAAGATTCTATTTAGAGTCAAAATATATAGAGGAAGTAACTATTTATCAAGATAAATAAGCCTAAACAGAGTATTTAAAGCATTTCTCGAGCAGATTGACCTACCAGCCCACTCAATCCTCCTACTAGTCCTCCGACCACTCCAGTAAGCGCTATCAAGGCAAAAGATGGCAATCCTTGGAGCAGATCTCCTACCTGTGCAGAGAGAATACTATCATTGGATAGATCCTTTAGCATAGCAAACCCTCCCCACAGTAAAAAGACGGCAAAGAATCCTACTATAAAACTTATCCAATAATTCTTATTCAGCATAAAAGTCACGATCATGGTTGCCAGCGCAATTCCCCACCATGGAGTTACGAACTGGATGATATATCCTAATATCATGATTGCTATGATGCTACCTACTATTTTCATGATCAACCTTTTTTAAAATTTAAGGAATATGTTTTTACCTCATCTAACTCTTCTTTGGCTTTCACAAAATTGAGTTTAAAGTATTTACCATTGGTCCAGTTATCGATGCCTGTTTTATAAAACGGACTGCCTGGATTACCGCTTTGACCACCAGGGAAGACACCATAGGCATTTACCTTATCCTTGTCTAACTCGACGATCATTCTCCATGATGGTCCCCAGACTGTGTTGTAAGCATTGATCACATCTCCATGGCCTGGAGCTTGTACATCATTGACAGAGAAAGAAGGGATAGAAGCTATATGCTCGATCCTTCTTTTATTATAGCTGGTCCACTTATGATCATCTTTTTCACTGAAGTTTTCTGTCATTTTTGTAAAGGCTAACTTGATCAGGTCGTCTGCATTTTCAACCTCAGAGGTGCCTAATATATCAAAGAATTTATCACTTATGTCATCTTCCAGTTTCTTGACCAGTACCCAGTCTCTAGGCATTTTGACAGACATAGAATCTTTTAAGCTACTTACTTCGTCGAATGTGAGATCATAGAATTCTTCATACCAGTCATCAAAATAAGAAGCAGCATGAGACTCCACATCATAGCTATGATTCCAGTTCGTGAGCTTCTCCAGTATCTCTTTTTGTTCGCCAGTGAGGCTTGATGGATCAATCTTGCTCAGCATATTAGGGAGTGCATCCTTAGCTTTATAACTCACTGAGTTTTGGTGCAGCTCCATCATGTCTTCTACGGTGATATCTTCCATTTCGTCTAGCAGATCGTTGATTATACGACCTCTATAATTTTCAAAACCACCATTGTAATAGTATGGGTAGTCGGGTGACGTTGAGTGTTGATTAGCAGAAGAGACAAATCCTCTCTCTGGCATATGGTCAGATGGTAATTCATCTCTAGGTATGAATCCCTTCCATCCGTTAGTGGTCTTAGAGCCGTCTTTTATGAACCTCCCATTTTGGTCACTTTTGAGAGGTAGTTTCCCGTTTACTTTGATAGCTACATCTCCTTCTACTGATGCGAATACGAAGTTCTGTGCAGGAGCGATATAGTTGGATAAGGCATCAGTATAATCCTTATGATTTTTACCTTTAGCTAGATCCATAAAAGAATTAAGCTCATCTCGATCAGGCGAATCTAAAGCGACCCATCTCATAGCTAATCCTTGATAGTTTTTCCATGGAGAGTTATCTGGCATCACTGGCCCCCAGTGTGTATATTTTATACTATCGACTATGTCAGGACCGCCTTTGACTTTTATAGTTTCTACCCTGTATTCTACTTCTTTTGTTCTGCCGTCTAGTTCATATTTGGTTTGTGCATCATCTAGCCATTTCATCTTATACCAGTCTAGTACATCATGCCCCACATTGGTCACACCCCAAGCTATATTATCATTAAATCCTATTACAACGCCTGGTATACCAGGTAGAGAGACTCCATATACATTCATCTCTGGTGTGTTGATATGTACTTCATACCATATGGATGGCAAGGTTAATTTGAGATGAGGATCGTTGGCTAATATAGCATTCCCGTTTTTTGTCTTGCTAGCAGCTACCGCCCAGTTGTTACTTCCGATACCTGGTACATGTTTAGGGATGGGTGGTTCTTGATAGTAGGATAGGGACTTTGCTAGTTCCTCTGCTTCCGAGAGATTTGATGCTACTTGTTCCCACTTTTTGGTAGATGGGATGATGGGGGATTGCTTAGGATTCCATTCAGGATACAATTCCGCATAAGTTTCTTTACCGAAGTATTTTAGTAGGTTAGTAGATTGTATATCCGAGTGACCAGCACACAGCATGATAGCCATGTTTTTTTGAAACAGAGAACTCTTTAGATTTGACCATGCACCAGGTTCATGACCTAACAATTTGAATTCTACGGGATAATCGGCAGGACTCAGTTGACTGATGAAATAATTAGCTCCACTCGAATAATTACTCAGGTTTTTGATATTGGGATATTCCGACCATGCGTCGATTGCTTTTTCAGATGCGTACTCGATTCCCATTTGTCGGCGGATTCGATCTAAGTTGACAGTAGATTCTCCAAGGATCTCTGATAACCTTCCTGAAGCTGCTCGGACAGCGACATCCATCTGGAAGAGCCTGTCTCGAGCATGTAGATACCCTTGCACAAAGACTGCATCTTTAATATTATCAGCGAATATATGCGGTACATCCCTATCATCAAAAACTACCTCCACTTCACCCGACAATTCTTTTGCGTCGATGACCAATGATTTTTTTGAGCTTGATGATTCAGTATTATTCCAAAATCCCGAAAATGGGTTGAAGAATTTGCCTACAGGAGGCAGAGTAGCATCTCCTGCTGGTATTGGAATGCTAAGCGCATAGCAAGCACCAACTAGAAGTGCCAGGAGGAATGAAAATTTTAGATATTTCATACTGGTATAAATTTTCGGACGAACTGAATATCCGTGTCAGTGGAGTTGTCCGTATCAAGGTAATACCTGTCGACATCAAATCCTTTTATTTTATTGATTGTTTTGATTCTATTATCGATTATGTATCTCGTCAGCATTCCTCTAGCTTTTTTGGCATTAAATGAGATGAATTTCAATTTCCCATTGTGGAATTCCTTGAAATTGACATTGAGAACCTTAGCTTCTAGTTGATCTTTTTTTATGGACTTAAAGTATTCTTGTGAGGCCAGGTTGACGATAAGTTTTGGCTTTTCTTCATTGATGCTTTCTGTTATTTTAGTACCCCAGAAGCCATATAAGTTCTTTGTTTTTTTCACTGCTAGTTTAGTGCCCATTTCTAAACGATAAGGCTGCATGAGGTCAAGCGGTTTTAGTATACCGTATAATCCAGAGAGGATCCTCACATGCTTTTGAGCAAAGTTAAGATCAGGCTTAGACATCGTCTCATTATTCATGCCGATGTAGACATCACCTTTAAATGCTAATATGGCCTGCTTACTATTTGCAGCGGTATATTTTGGAGAGAAGTCTTTGTATCGTTGATTGTTCTCTTTAGCTAGTTTATCACTAACCTTCATCAGTTTCTTTAAGGCACTATTACTTTTCTTTTGGAGTACGTTGACTAGTTCTAGTGCTTCCGTTTGAAAAGTAGGTAGGGTCGAATCCTTTATCTTGGTTTCTGTGTAGTCGAGTGATTTAGCAGGGGAGAGTAGTATTATCATTTCTTGGTTTGATGTAAAATGTATGCAATAATGTGTACAAAAGTAAATACCTCAGCGAGCTAGTTGTTGTTTAAAGCATTAAAAATCTGAGTGGAGGGCATAAAAAAAGCCCAGAGCAGTACTCTGAGCTTCAATATTTTTTAAGAATCGTATTAGAATCCTGTTTTCTTACCTCCTGTGATGATAGATGCAGGTGCCTTTGGTACACTCTGAGCATCATCTGCTTTAGACACATTACCATGTACTTTCACTACGTGTGGGTCTCCAGTCTCATTAGTTGTAATCGTCACGGTCTTGCTGAATTTACCGATCCTATCGGTAGCATATCTGATTTCTATATTAGCTTCTTCCCCCGGCATGATAGGCTCTTTAGGCCAGATCGGCACTGTACAACCACAAGATCCTCTCGCGCTTTTGATTACTAATGGCTCAGTACCAGTATTAGTGAATACTAAGTTTCTTAAAGGCTCAGAGTGCTGATCGATGTCACCATAGGGTACTTCTAAACTCTCAAAGCTCATTACTGGACCATCAGCTTGCATTTCCGTATCCTCAGCAGTTGCATCTAGAGAACCTTGAGCATTTACGGTTAATGTGCATGCAAAACACAAAACGAATAGTAAAAATATATTTTTCATAAAAATTTGATTTTTGCTTTATAATTCAAAGATAATAGATATCAATAACATTAAGACGAAATAAATCTATAACTGCTTGTTAACGTACTGTTAATCGGTTATTCACTATATCTAGCGTAGATATATAGGCAATTATTATACCTTAAATGAAATATTCTAAAGTATTTTCGTGTAAAACAAAGCTTGTTTATCGAGAGTTTTATACGTATATAGACTTTCAACATTAAGTCCAACTTCGCATGATATTAGACAGCCCCGCTCTACAAACCTTACTGCCTAAGGGTAAATCCAAAGAAGATAGCTATAAAAGAGAGGTACTCAATGACCTATGGGTATGTCTAGTAAGTCGAGAGTTAAGTTATTTGGGTCGGAAAGAAGTACTCACGGGTAAAGCTAAATTCGGGGTATTCGGTGCGGGTAAAGAGGTGGCACAAGTAGCAATGGCGCGGAGTTTTCAGAAAGGTGACTATAGAGCTGGGTATTACAGGGATCAGACATTCATGCTTGCATTAGGACTTTGTACAGTAGAGGATTTTCTTGCGCAGTTATATGCAGATCTAGATAATGATCCATTCTCATCAGGTAGACAGATGCCTACTCACTTTGCTAGCAAATTTATTGATGAAGATGATCAATGGGTATCACAGGTCGATAATCATAATATATCCTCTGATATATCTTGTACTGCCGGCCAAATGGCTAGAGCTTTTGGATTAAGCCAAGCATCTAAAGCTTATCGAGAAGTAGATGTATTTGGGGAAGGAAATAAGTTTTCAAATAATGGTAATGAAGTTTGTTTCTGTACTATAGGAGATGCTAGTACTTCTGAAGGTGCATTTTGGGAAACACTTAATGCTGCTTCTGTTATGGGTACTCCGCTTGCGGTGTCTGTATGGGATGATGGGTATGGCATCTCTGTGCCTGTAGAACTGCAGACCGTGAAAGGAAATATCTCTAGGGCCTTAGAGGGCTTTTTGTTAGATGAGAATGGTAAAGGAATGTATATCTATACAGTAAAAGGCCATGATTATCCAGGATTGTGCAGAACCTATGAGAATGTTATTAAGAAAGTAAGAGAAAACCATATCCCAGCCTTAATACATGTGCAGGAAATGACTCAGCCTCAAGGACACTCCACTTCAGGAAGTCATGAGCGATACAAATCAGCAGAGCGATTACAATGGGAAAAAGATTTTGATTGCATAGATCTTATGATCAAGTGGATCAAGGAAAATGAAATCGCAGAAGATGACCTTATAGATAAGTATAGAGCAGAGGCGAAGGACTATGTAAAGAAAGCTAGAGATAACGCATGGAGTAATTGTAGGAAGAAGCCCAAAGCATTTAATAAAGCTATGGCAAATGTATATGCCATACTTGAGCAATATGAGGATGAGCGCATACAGTCTCTAAAACAAGATTTTGATGATCTAGTAGCCCCTAGTTATCATGAGGTATTAAAAAACGCGAGAAGACTAAGCCAATACGTCACTCGACGTACAGGAATCATATGTGCTGAGCTGCAAGCTATTCTAGCTGATGGGAAAACGACTGGTGATCGGTATCATACTAATTTAACTAGTCACGCAGCTACTGCGGCTGAGAATATTACAGAGGTCCAACCAATATATACGGATAATTCCGAGGTGCTCAATGGGTTCGAGGTCATAAATAGGTTTTTTGATCTCACGTTCGAGAAGCATAAGGAAGTTTTTGCCTTTGGAGAAGACCTAGGGAATATTGGGGATGTAAATCAAGGGTTTGCAGGATTGCAAAGTAAATATGGCGAGGAGAGGATATTTGATACAGGTATCAGAGAGTGGACCATCGTGGGTCAAGCTATAGGTATGTCGATGCGAGGACTGAGGCCAATTGCTGAAATACAATATCTAGATTACTTAGTCTATGGACTTACACCACTTACCGACGATCTAGCTACCCTTAGATGGAGGACTAATGGATTGCAGATGGCTCCAGCTATCATCAGGACTAGAGGACATCGACTAGAAGGGGTATGGCATTCAGGATCACCATTAGGTATGATGATCAATGCTTTGCGAGGTATACATATACTCGTGCCTCGAAATATGGTGCAAGCTGCTGGCTTTTACAATACGATGTTAAAGTCTACAGACCCAGCAATTATCATAGAATGCCTTAATGGTTATAGGCTTAAGGAGACAATGCCTGATAACTTAGGGGAGTTTACCGTGCCAGTAGGTATACCTGAGGTGCTGCAGCAAGGAGAGGACATAACGCTAGTGACATACGGCTCCTGCGTGAGAATAGCGCAACAAGCGATCGAGCAATTAGAATCATATGATGTCTCCGTCGAGTTGATAGATGTGCAGTCATTGCTCCCATTCGATATTCATCATAAGATACTAGAGTCTATCAAGAAGACCAATAGGGTATTATTCCTTGATGAAGATGTGCCTGGTGGTGCGACAGCATTCATGATGAAAGAAGTCCTAGAAACGCAAGGGGCTTATTATCATTTAGATGCAAAGCCTACTACACTAACTGCAAAAGCTCACAGACCGCCATACGGTTCGGATGGAGATTACTTCACGAAGCCAAGTGCTGAGGACGTCTTCGACAAGGTCATGGAAATCATAGAGCAATAAATTGAGATTATCTCAGCGCTTTATATAACATAAATTCATATATGTTATATATTTGACTTTCAAACGTAATCAGACAGTTGAGTAGTAGCTTAGTAATCATTCCCACTTATAATGAAAAAGAGAATATCGAGGATATTCTTGCGACCGTACTCGCGCTCGAAGAGGAGTTTCATATATTGGTAGTGGATGATGGTTCACCAGATGGGACGGCTGATCTGATAAAAGCAGCGCAAAAACAAAAACCCGATAGGATTCACTTACTCGAACGTAAAGGTAAACTCGGACTAGGGACTGCATATATAGCAGGATTTAAATATGGCTTATCTAACGGATATGACTACATATTTGAGATGGATGCTGATTTTTCTCACCCACCCAAAGATCTCCCAAGATTACTCAAGGCTTGTAAAGATGGCGCTGATGTGTCCGTAGGCTCTAGGTATACTAAAGGCGGAGGGGTCAAGAATTGGGGGCTTAATCGATTGATCCTTTCTCGCGGAGCGTCTTTCTATGTGCAGATGGTAAGTTGGATGCCTGTGAGCGATCCTACAGCAGGATTCGTCTGTTACAAACGGGAAGTGCTAGAAACCATAGATCTAGATAAGATAGAATTCATAGGCTATGCATTCCAGATAGAAATGAAGTTTGCCGCTTACACAAGTGGGTTTAAGATCAAGGAGGTGCCTATCACCTTCGTCGATAGAGAGAAAGGAACTTCTAAGATGAATCTCTCAATTATCACAGAAGCTATCACTGGGGTTATTCTGATGAGGGTCAAGACCTTGTTTAAGAAGTCGCCTTATAGCTTAAAGTTGGCTTAAAAAGTTGTTTTTTAAAATGACTCTAAGCCAGCTTACTAATTACTTCCTTATGTTGGATTGCTGTCACTCCAAAGATTAATAGTAATAAGGACAAGCACATCAAGCCCCACTGACCCATAGTAGGTATAGGAGACGCAGGAGTACATTGATTGCAGCTACCACCACAATCAATATTAGTTTCATCTCCATTCATAACCATTCTACAGCATAATGCATATAGATGGGCATGCTGTGGCCTAGTCTTGATTCATAAAAAATTAAATGAGACTATAGCAAGCGTCCTGTAGGCTAAGTTGTCTCACTTCATTACATATAGTCGAATTAACTATAATCTATACGTTAACTACTACTAACCAATATTTTACATATGTTATATTTTTTAAATATAATTCTTATATTAGAGTCTTGACATGCTGGATAAAGATTTAAGCAATTAGCTTCAAAGCAAAGTTTCACTGATTATCAAGGCTTTAAAGTCCCTTTATAATCAAATAATGTGTAATACGTAATCTATTTGATTACATGGAATAACAGATTATGATTATTTTTAATATATCTGAAAAAAAAGTGGGAGAAAGTGGTATAAAGTGTTTTTGGTAGTATACATTTGGAGTATCAACCGCGATTGAAAAGAGAATGTACCAACTGACAGGCGAATACGAATGTAAGATGGATAAGAAGGGCAGGCTAAGGCTTCCCACATCCATAATAAGGCAGATTGGTGCAGGCATTCTCTCTTTCACGTTAAATCGTGGTTTTGAAAAGAATTTAATGTTGTACCCCAAAGAAGTTTGGGACAGCAAGACGAAAGAAATAAATCAACTCAATATCTACAACACCAAGCAGCGACAAGCGCTAAGGTATTTTTACCGAGGAGCTACAACGTTGACTTTGGACAGCGCGGATCGAATTCTTTTACCAAAGAGTTTAATTGAGTATGCTGAGCTATCTCAGGACCTAGTATTGTTTGCTTATCACGAACAAATAGAAATCTGGTCCAAGGAGAATTACGAAGCAATAATAGCGGCAGAGCCAGAAGACTTTTCTGTAATAGCAGATGAGATATTTGGTAACGTCAAAGTGAATGGATCAGATGAAACGTAACTACTAAATAGTTAATGTCTTATCACACTCCCGTACTTCTAAGTGAAGCCATCGAAGGATTGGCAATTCAGTCAGGAGGGGTGTATGTGGATGCGACATTTGGTGGAGGCGGTCATTCTAAATCGATTATAAATAACCTTAGTGCCAACGGGTGCTTGTATGGGTTTGATCAGGATGCTGATGCGATATTGAATAAGATAGATGATGAACGATTTGTTTTTGTACATGCAAATTTTAGACACCTTAAGCGGTTTCTGAAACTGCATAAACGAAAAGAAGTAGATGGTTTGCTTGCAGACCTCGGGGTTTCATCATTTCAGTTTGATACGCCATCGAGAGGGTTTTCTTATAGGGCGGATAGTGAGTTAGATATGAGGATGAATAAGGAAGGTGCTGAGACTGCCGCTGATATTCTTAACGGATATAGAGAGCAGGATCTAGTGAGGGTCTTTAGTGAATACGGAGAAATAAGGAACTCCAAAACACTAGCGGCTAAGGTGAGAGAAAGAAGGAAGCAAAGGTCATTTGATAAGGTAAATGACTTTTTAGAATTCTTGGACACGGTGGGGAGAGGAGAGAAGATCAAGTATTATTCTCAAGTTTTCCAGGCATTGAGAATAGAGTTGAATGATGAGATGGGGGCATTGAAGGATTTCTTGGAGCAGTCTATAGAAGTGATGAGTGAAGGTGCAAGGTTGGTGGTAATAAGTTATCACTCACTAGAAGACCGGATGGTGAAACGATTTCTGAAGACGGGTAATGTCGAGGGAATTGTGGAGAAGGATGACTTTGGTAACATAAACAGGCCATTTAAAATTATAGGTCCTAAAATGATACTACCAAGTGAACGAGAGATAGCTAGAAACCCGAGGGCGCGGAGCGCAAAAATGAGAATTGGAGAAAAACTACGACTAGGTAATAAATGACTACAGGTCAAAAAAAGAAAACTAAGATCACCGGAATTGAAGTGGCTTACATGCACTTCCCCTTCCTATGCTTTTGGGTTTTTCTAGGAGTATTATATATCTCTAACATACATCTGGCTGAGAAAAAGCTTAGGCAGATACAGACTGTTGAGAAGCAGATAGACGAGACCAAGTGGAAGTACTTGGATGTTCAGCAAGAGATTGATGTAGAAAGCACTCAGTCAAAATTGCTCAATGAGATAAAAGGAAGCGGTTTAAAAGAAAATCGATCAATACCAGATAAGATATCAGTAGGAAGCTAAGCGGCTGTTGATGGAGAAGAAGAATGAATTACTGATCAGAGCATATATAGTGATGCTATCGTTTGTAGTATTCGCTGCTGTGATCATGTGGAAGGTGTTTGTGATATCAGTAATAGAGGGAGATGAGTGGAGAGAGAAAGGTAATAAATACATGAGGTGGACAGATATAGAGGCGACGAGAGGAAGTATATTTTCAGAAGATGGCCATGTGTGGTCGACTTCAAGTCAGTTCTTTGAAATACGAATAGACCCTGTAGCGAGCAGAGATGCTTTTTACAAGCAAGTTGATTCTTTGTGTATATATCTAGAGCGTTATGCTGATGGAGCACGAAGTAAGTCCGACTGGAAATCTTTGCTAGTCAGCAAGCGGAAGGCTTATGATTTGCGCAAGGAAAAAGGAACAAGAAATATACTTCTAGCAGAACAGGCTAATTATGACCTCTATAGGAAGTTCAAATCATTTCCGCTCTTGCGAAAGGGAAGAACCGGAGGAGGATTAATAATTAAAAGATTTGCAGAGAGAGTACATCCTTATGGTCAGATGGCAGCTCGGACGATCGGTAATTATCGAGTGACGGCAGACAAAACTGGGATAGAAGGATTCTGGGATAAGCAATTGGCGGGCCAAGTGACCAAGCGGTTAGAGAAAAAAGTTGGTGGAGGTGTTTGGATACCGGTAGACGATATTGCAGAAGAAGAGATAAAAAAAGGAAGTGATTTGATGGTGACTTTGGATGTGGACATTCAAGATATTGTGCACACGGAGTTGTTAGAAGCTGTAGAGTATCAGGAAGCACAAGGAGGAACGGCGATCGTGATGGAGGTAGCAACCGGAGCGATAAAGGCAATGTCAAATTTCTCTATGAAAAAAAATGGGAAATATGGTGATGTAAAAAATCATGCAGTAGGAACAAGAACAGAACCAGGTTCTACTTTTAAATTGGCGACGATCATGGCACTGATTGATGATGGTCATGTGAATCTAGATTCTAAAGTAGATATCAGGGGAGGAGTAAAGAAGTTTTATAAGCAAGTTATGCGAGATGATCACCGTCCAACGAATAACATCATTGACCTTAAAACTGCATTCAGTACTTCTTCAAATGTTGGCATAGCAACTTATGCAGTGAGTGCTTATGGCAAGAGAGAGAACTGGAAGAATTTTTATGACAAATTAAATTATTTCAGACTAACTCAACCTACAGGAATTGCAATTGAGGGCGAACCAAGTCCTTTGATTAGAGATCCTGCAGTAAAGAATAATTGGTCTGGAGTTTCAGTGCCATGGATTGCACACGGATATGAAGTGGAGGTAACGCCTTTGCAGACACTAACACTGTATAATGCAGTGGCTAATAATGGCACAATGATGAGGCCATATTTAGTAAAAGAAATAATTGATCCTGAAGGTAAGGTCAGAAAGATCAAGCCTGAAGTATTAAGATCATCGATCGTAAAATATTCTACGATCGAACAAGTAAAAGAGTGTTTGGAGGAAGTAGTGATATCTGGAACTGGTAAGAAGTTGAAGTCTGATAAATATGATTTCGGAGGCAAAACAGGAACGTCAAGAGAGAATTATGATAAACCTGATGAGCGACCAAAGTATAATGCCTCATTCGTTGGATATTTTCCAGCAGATGACCCTAAGTACTCGCTCATGGTAATGTTGTATGATCCGAAGAATGATATTTATGGTTCTTCAGCAGCTGGACCGGTCTTTAAGTCGATCACAGATAGGATGCATGCGATAAGACCAGAACTACAGAAATCAGTCAACGAAAAAGAAATCCTTGACGTGCAACATCTACCCAAAATAGCGATGGGCAATGGAGAAGATTTTGACAAGGTATTTGATTATGTAGGAATTGATTATAAGAAAGAAGTAAAAGCCAACTGGGTAATAGCCACGGCGAATACAGATAGAATGCTCGTAGATAAGCAAAAAATAAAAATGAAAGAAGTGCCAGACGTAAGGAATATGGGATTGAGAGATGCACTATATGTGTTAGAAAATTTGGGTCTAGACGTAAAGATTTACGGATCGGGTAAAGTGGGTAGACAATCACTTAGGCCAGGTTCCACAATAACAGGACAAGAGATTGAGATATTTCTCAATTGATTAAATAAATTTTATCAAAAGTGATAAAGTTAGCAAGTTGAAAAAGCTTAAAAATATACTTCCAGAGTCAATGGACTATAAAGTGATCGGAGATAGTAATATCGAGATCAGTGATATCCAATTAGATTCTAGAAATGTAAAAGCGAACGATGTTTTTGTAGCTATAGATGGCTTTGAGATGAACGGACATAAGTTCATTGAGCAAGCGATAGCATCAGGATGTACATGTGTTGTAAGTCAGGAAGCTGTTACTACTCCAAAGGAAGGAATTTGTTATATCGTCACTGATGATAGCAGAACATTCTTAGGAGAGATGGTTAACAATTACTATGACGATCCTAGTCAGCAATTAAAGTTGATAGGCGTCACAGGTACTAATGGTAAGACATCGATAGCAACAGTTTTGTTTAAGCTTTTTAAAATATTAGGTCATAAAGTCGGCTTGATATCAACAGTTGAAAATAGGGTAAATGATGAAGTGATCGATTCACAACATTCTACACCAGATGCGATAAGTCTTACCAGGCTACTAAGCAAGATGGTAGATGCTAAATGCGATTATGCATTTATGGAAGTGAGTTCACACGCCATTCATCAACAGAGGATTGCTGGGCAACAATTTGCAGGAGGCATATTCACGAATATTACACATGATCATCTAGATTATCATGAGACATTTTCAGAATATATCAGGGTCAAGAAATTATTTTTTGATCTACTTCCTAAAAGTGCTTTTGCAATAACGAATGTAGATGATAAGAATGGTGAGTTGATGTTGCAAAATACAAAAGCGAAAGTGCTGAAGTATAGTCTCAGGACGCTGGTGGATTATAAAGCTAAGATCATAGCTAGTGATTTCTCAGGATTACAACTAGAGATAAATGGGCAAGAAGTACACAGTAGGTTGCTGGGTAGATTCAATGCTTACAATCTTCTGGCGGTGTATGCTACAGCAGAGCAACTAGAGTATGAGAGCGATGAGATATTGCAAGCGATGAGTCAGGTAGCGCCAGTAGAAGGAAGGTTTGATGTGATACATGGCAAAGGTGGAAGAGTAGGGATAGTAGATTATGCACATTCGCCAGATGCATTAGAGAAGATCATTACGACGGTAAAGAGCATAGAGCAGAAGAGAGAGTTGATAGTGCTAGTAGGTTGTGGAGGAGATAGAGACAAAGCTAAGCGACCTGTCATGGGTAAGATAGCAGCGAAACTTGCAGACACAGTAGTATTTACATCAGACAATCCGAGGTCAGAAGACCCTGATGAGATACTGAAAGCAATGTATGCAGACTTGTCAAAAGAAGAAGAAGAGAAGGTGATTGAAATAGAGAACAGAGGTCAAGCGATCAAGACGGCAGTCAAGATCTCGAAACCAGGTGACATTATCCTAATAGCAGGAAAAGGTCATGAAAAATACCAAGAAATAAAAGGGGTAAAAGTACCCTTCGACGATAAACAAAAATTAACGGCTCATTTGAGTCAGAACGATATATAAGAGTAGGTTCTATTATCATTCTCAGGTTGGTTTTAACAGTTGCAGTGGAGCTCATATTGGAAAAAGTTTCAGTATTCCACTGCGCTGTTAAATTTTTAAGAGTTAGTGTAAGCCAGTTGGTTGCTGGTTGTTAAGCACACTCCAAGATCAAAGCGAATAATGCTTTATTATTTATTTCAATATTTAGAAAAAATTGATTTCCCGGGAGCGGGATTGTTTCAATATATCACATTCCGGTCGGGTCTAGCTATTATCCTTTCATTGATAATATCTATTGTCTTCGGGAATAGGATCATAAGTTCTTTGAAAAGATTGCAGGTCGGGGAGAGTGTAAGGGATCTAGGTCTCGAAGGTCAGAAAGAAAAAGAAGGCACGCCCACTATGGGGGGTGTTATCATTGTACTGGCTATTTTGATACCTACTTTACTCCTAGCGGATCTATCCAACATCTACGTGATCATCATGTTGATATCTACAGTTTGGTTAGCTAGCATAGGATTCGCAGATGACTACATCAAAGTATTCAAAAAAAATAAGGATGGCTTACAAGGTAGATTTAAGATCTATGGGCAGATAGGGCTTGGGTTATTGGTTGGTCTCACTATGTTGTTTCATAATGACATAGTAGTAAAGATACATCAAGACGAAGCGGAGAAAATGAATCTCACGGTAGTTGATAATTTGAATGATGGTCAAGTCTATGTCAAGACGACATTGACTAATATGCCATTTATCGCAAAGAATCTTTTGGACTATAAAAAAGTACTTGGTTTCTTCGGAGATGATTCAGGTAAATATGTTTGGGTCATTTTCTTACCATTAGTAATATTCATAATCACATCAGTCTCGAACGGAGCGAATCTCACAGACGGCATAGATGGTTTAGCAACTGGAGTATCGGCAATAGTTGCAGCGCCGTTGATCGTCTTAGCTTACGTTTCGAGTAATACAGAGATAGCAGATTATCTCAATATCCTATACCTCCCACACACAGAAGAGCTAGTTGTTTTTACAGCAAGTTTCTTAGGAGCATGTATCGGTTTTCTCTGGTACAACTCATATCCAGCACAAGTTTTCATGGGAGATACTGGAAGCTTAGCAATAGGAGGAATCATCGCAGCCTTAGCGATACTCATCAGGAAGGAATGGCTAATTCCAATACTATGTGGAATATTCCTGATAGAAAATTTGTCGGTAGTGATGCAGGTAACGTATTTCAAATACACAAGAAAAAAATATGGTGAAGGAAGAAGGATATTCAGAATGTCCCCACTTCATCATCACTATCAGAAAGGAGGGATGCATGAGTCGAAGATCGTCATTAGATTTTGGATAGTAGGGATATTGCTTGCAATACTTACCATCATAACACTGAAGGTAAGATAATGGCTTTGGTAGTCATATTAGGAGGGGGAGAAAGTGGAGTAGGCGCTGCAATGTTAGCAAAGAGAGAAGGCTTTGATGTTTTCGTTTCGGATAACGGGAAGATCGAAGAACAGTTTAAGGAAGATCTAAATCAACATAAAGTCCGCTTTGAAGAAAGCGGACACACTTTTGAAATTATTGGAAAGGCGCAAATCGTCATTAAGAGTCCTGGAATTCCAGGACATGTATCTATTGTAAAGCAGCTCAGAGAGAGTGGAATACCTATTATCTCTGAGATAGAATTTGCATCAAGGTATTGTGACAAGACGATCATCGGGATCACAGGAAGCAATGGTAAGACCACGACCACTTTACTTACTTATCATTTGATAAGTAGTGCAGGTAGAAGTGTAGGAGTAGGAGGAAATATTGGAAACAGCTTCGCCCGATTATTAGTAGAGGAAGAGACGAAGGATATTTATGTGTTGGAGATAAGTAGTTTCCAGCTAGATGATATCAATACGTTTTCGCCTGATGTTTCTGTGATACTTAATATCACTGCAGACCATCTAGATAGATATGATGGGGACATGAGAAAATATGGTGTAGCAAAATTAAGGATAGCAGAAAATCAAAACAGTAAGCAACTACTGATTATTAATGGGGATGATACTTGGACGGACAAACTGATAGGAGAGTTAAAGCCAAAAGCAAAAAGGATATCAATCCATGCTGATCAATACGAGCAAACACAACTAACAACGGTTAGTAGTGAAAAAATTGAAACGAAGGATTCTTCACTTAGGGGAGAACACAACAGATTTAACACCCTTTGCGCCATAGAAATATGTATGGCACTGGGAATTGAAAAGGAGCAAATAGAAAAAGGTCTCAGGACTTTTAAAAATGCTCCTCATCGATTGGAGTCAGTTGCAGTCATTGATAAAGTAGAATATATCAATGACAGCAAAGCAACTAATGTCGAGTCTGTCTACTATGCTTTGAAAGCTATCGATACGCCAATTGTGTGGATCGCTGGAGGAAAAGACAAGGGTAATGATTACTCTAGCATAGCAGAATTAGTAGAACAAAAGGTAAAAGCCATTATCTGTTTAGGAGTAGATAATGAGAAGTTGCTAGATGTATTTACACCCTTGATTAAAGTGATAGAAGAAACGCAAGATATTAACAAGGCTTTGCAATTAGCACAGTCTTATGCCCATGCTGGAGAAGTGGTAATGCTTTCTCCTGCATGTGCAAGCTTTGATTTATTTAATAATTATAAACACCGAGGAGAGCTTTTTAAAGAAGCTGTTTTCAATTTACTCAGATAAAACCTTAGAACTCATTGGCAATAGTAAATAGCATATATCATAACCTTAGAGGAGACAGAGCGATCTGGTTCATCGTGGCTGTGCTTGCGGTATTTTCTATCCTTGCAGTGTATAGTGCGTCTGGGAGTATGGCATTTAAGCATCATGATGGTAATACTAGTTACTATCTAGTACGCCAGATATTATTTATCGCAGCAGGGTTGGGTTTAATGTATGTCTGCTATCTATTGCATTATATGCAGTATGCTAGATTTGCACCTATACTATTGATCATTGCAGTTCCATTACTGTTGTTTACAGTTGGATTTGGTACAGAGTTTAATAGTGCAAGGAGATGGATCACCGTGCCATTCATAAATCAAACATTCCAAACTTCAGATTTTGCAAAGTTGGCGTTGATCATATTTATCGCTAAGTCATTATCTGTTAAGCAGGAATTTATTAAAGATTTTAATAGTGCATTCATACCATTGATCATACCGATAGTATTGGTTTGTGGATTGATAGCGCTACCAGATGCATCTACCGCTATCTTGTTATTTACGACTTGTCTACTGATGATGTTTGTAGGTAGAGTATCATTAAAATATATAGCACTGTTAGTTATTATTGGGATAGCCGTGGCGTCGTTTATAATTATCATTGGTAAGTTTTATCCTGATCTAGGTAGGGTGACTACTTGGATAGCTAGGATAGAAGCTTACATAAATCCTTCGGCTGATCCTGATGCAATGGTCCAAGTCATACAGTCTAAAATAGCTATTGCTAATGGCGGTTGGTTTGGTGCAGGGCCAGGAGGAAGTATGCAAAAAGATTTTTTACCATCAGCCTACGCTGATTTTATATACGCAGTTATCTGTGAGGAGTATGGTTTAGTAGGAGCATTTGTGATACTTGCTTTGTATGTGTGGTTGCTATTTAGGTGTATCAGTATAGTGACTAAGTGTCCAAAGGCATTCGGTGCGATACTAGCCATGGGACTTTGTCTCAATCTAGTTATCCATGCAATGGCGAATATGGCGGTGTCTGTGCACCTAGTGCCTGTTACAGGCTTGACACTACCATTAGTAAGTATGGGAGGGACTTCGGTACTATTCACCTGTGTGTCACTAGGTGTGATATTGAGTGTGAGCAAGTATGTGGAAGAAGCAAGACTGCAACAGATTGAGCTTGAGCAAATAGAAGTTCGAGATGCGAATAGTATTTAGCGGTGGTGGTACAGGAGGACATGTATATCCTGCAATTGCAATAGCAGATGCAGTGAGGAAAATAAAGCCAGAGGCAGAGATATTATTTATCGGTGCTAATGGCAAACTCGAAATGGAAAAAGTTCCACAGGCGGGTTACAAAATTGAAGGGTTGAACATAAGTGGTTTTCATAGGAAGCTCACATTACAGAATTTTGGGAGGAATCTTAGTTTTCCATTTAAGCTCATAGCGAGTCTGTGGAAAGCAAGATCGATACTCAAGCGCTTTAAGCCTGATCTGGCAATAGGCGTAGGAGGATATGCGAGTGGTCCGACTTTGGAGATGGCATCGAGGATGGGAGTGCCTTGTTTGATACAAGAGCAAAATTCTTATCCTGGTAAGACCAATAGAATATTGGCTAAGAAGGTGCAGAAGATATGTGTGGCTTATGATAATATGGAAAAGTATTTTCCAAAAGAAAAGCTGGTGAAGACCGGCAACCCGATACGAAATGTATTTTTTGAAAATGTAAATATTGAACAGTCTAAGAGAAACTACAAACTCGAACAAAATAAGAAAACTGTTCTATTGTTTGGAGGGAGTCTTGGAGCTAAGTCGCTAAACGTAGCGGTAGCAGAAAGTTTTGAACTGTTGAAGTCTAGAGAAGATATTCAATTGATTTGGCAGGCAGGTAAGTTGTATTACGACACCTTCCGTGAGAGTGAAACTGCACTTTTACCAAATGTGAAGATCTTGCCCTATTTAGAAAAGATGGAGGAAGCTTATGCAGCGGCCGACATAGTTATAAGCAGGGCAGGGGCGATCACGATCTCAGAACTCGCAGCTATCGGTAAAGCAGCGATCTTAGTTCCATCTCCAAACGTTGCGGAAGATCATCAGACTATGAATGCAAAGGCATTGAGTAGTGTAGGAGCGGCGATACTAGTAGAGGATAAGACGATAAACGAGCGTTTATTCAAAGAGGCATTTGCGCTCATTGACAATGTAGACAAAGTGAAGTTGTTAGAAACAAAAATAAAATCAATAGGCATCCTAGATGCTGGTAAAAATATTGCTGTGGTGGCAATGTCTTTGGTTTAAAAGAACTGTGAATTGAAACTTGATCATATTCAAAAGATTTTTTTTCTTGGTATTGGTGGGATTGGTATGAGTGCTTTGGCACGCTACTTCCATCACCTCGGAAAAGAAGTCTTTGGATATGACAAAACAGAAACAGCGCTTACTAAAAAGTTAGTAAGTGAAGGAATGAAGGTGCATTATGTAGATGATGCAAAGTTAATTCCAGATGAGATCGACTTGGTTGTATACACACCGGCGATTCCAGATGATCTAGGAGAGATGGTTACTCTTCGTGCGTCAGGACTCCCGATGATGAAGCGCTCAGAAGTGCTCGGCCTCCTCAGCAAAGAGAGGAAGACCGTAGCCATAGCTGGCACTCATGGTAAGACAACGACTTGCTCGATCCTATCTTATATTTTGAAAGAATGTGGTGTAGATGCGAATGCATTCGTAGGAGGAATAATGAAGAATTACGACTCTAATTTTCTACTGGGAAGTAGTGATTGGATAGTCGTAGAAGCAGATGAATATGACAGATCATTTCATCGGTTATTCCCTGAGATAGCAGTTGTACTGGCTATGGATCCTGACCATCTTGATATCTACGGAGATAGACATGAGATGTTGAGGGCATACCGCCAGTTCACTTGTCAGGTGTCACCAGGTGGTAAGTTGTTTATTCATAATACAGCAGCGGACTACATGGATGATGATTGGAGAGCGGAGTTGGCGAGTAAGCAGATAGAGATGATTAGATATGGATATTCGAATGCTGATCATCGATATGAGCGATTGAAGTATCATCGAGGAGTTTTCAGTTTTGACTATGTGTCATCTGATGAGCGAATCGAGGGTATAGAGATCATACTGCCAGGGGTGCATAATGTGAGTAATGCAACAGTGGCCTTAGCAGTAGCAGCAGAAGTAGGAGCAGATATGGGAGTCGTGAAAGCTAAGCTGAAGGATTTTGCTGGTATCAAGAGAAGATTTGAGTTCATAGGAATGAATGAGGATCATATCCTGATAGATGATTATGCACATCATCCAGAAGAGTTGAGCGCAGCGATAAGGACAGCGAAGACCTTGTTTCCTGATAAGAAATTGACGGTAGCATTTCAACCTCATCTTTTTAGCAGGACGAATGATTTTGCAGATGGGTTTGGAGAGGTGTTGACATTAGCAGATGAGGTGATTCTCACGCAGATATATCCAGCGCGAGAGTTGCCGATGGAAGGCGTAACATCACAATTGATCTATGACAAAATAGGTCATACCAAAAAAGAAATAATTGATAAGGGAGACTTATCAGCGAACATAAAAAGTAAAGATATCGAAGTGCTGTTGATCTTGGGGGCTGGAGATATTGATAAAGAAATTAATAAAGTAAAAGAAGTATTATTTAGTGAGTAGCATAAAGCAAAATATTAAGGAAACAGACTGGATGAGGACCTTCATCTGGACGGGTATTCTTGTGCTGATTGCTGTCACACTTGGCTATGCCGTGATAGAGCAGATGAGCTCTAAGGTGGTGAAGCTAGAGATAGAAATTCCAAAAGAAGATAAGGAGCGATTACTGATCTCTAAAAAGACGATCTCTAAGCAGATCCTTAAGATAGTGGGTAAAGATATCAGGACTGTGAATCTGATAGACCTTGATCTTACGAGGATAGAGACACTCTTAGAGAAAGATTCTAGAATAGAGAATGTAGAAGTATTCATTAATAAGAAGAACACACTTAAAGTAGAGGTGGAGATTAGAAGACCATTTGTAAGAGTGATAGCTAACAATGGTGATCAGTTTTATCTAGATGCAAAAGGAGTAAGAGTATCTACGGTAAAAAATCAGGCGATAAGAGTTCCGGTTGTAACTGGTGATATAGACGAGTATACAGGTAACTGGCTAAACAATAAAAAGCACAATCTCAACGAAGTATTCACAATGGCCAAAGCGCTTTACAAGGATGACTTCTTGTATGCGCTAATAGAGCAGATAGTGATTGATGAGAATAATACAATAACCTTAATTCCTAAAGTAGGACCGAAGCTTTTTATTGGTGATACCAGAAAGTTGAGTCAGAAGTTGACCAATCTAAAGTCAGGATACAAACACATATTAAATAGAGAAGGGTACGAAGGAATAGACACACTCAATTTTAGTATCCCTAATCAAGTAAGAAAAGTTAAACCAGAGATAACAGAGAGGGTAAGTTCAGTCATATTGACCAAAGATGAAAACCATAAATTATGAATGATAAGACTATGGATCCTAAGAATGTAGTAGTCGCTCTCGACATTGGTACCACGAAGGTGTGTGCTATAGCTGGAGCAAAAAACGAATACGACAAGATCGAAATTGTCGGTATCGGTACGGTGGTATCAGAGGGGGTGTCGAGAGGGGTAGTATCGAATATTGATAAGACGGTCAAAGCCATAAAAGAAGCAATAGAGATCGCTGAGCGCAATGCTAACATGAAGTTCAAGATAGTGCATGTAGGTATTGCCGGACAACATATCAAGAGTCTGCACCATCATGGATTGTTGATGAGGAATGATCCTAATAAAGAGATAAGTGAAGAAGATGTAGACAAACTGATCAGGGACATGCATAAGCTAGTCTTGCCTCCGGGAGATAAGATCTTGCATGTGATACCACAGGAGTTCACCGTAGATGATGAGAGAGATATTGTAGATCCGATAGGGATGTCAGGTGGTAGATTAGAGGCTAACTTTCATATCATCACAGGACAGATCACGGCATCTAGAAACATACTCAGATGCATTGAGAAGGTAGGATTAGAAGTAGCAGACATTACGCTAGAGCCAATTGCATCATCTTCAGCAGTATTGAGTAATGAAGAGAAAGAAGCTGGTGTAGCTTTAGTAGATATAGGAGGAGGAACGACAGATATAACCATTTTTAAAGATGGTATCATACGACATACAGCAGTGATTCCATTCGGTGGGAATGTGATCACTAAAGACATCCAAGAAGGATGTACTGTGATGAAGGATCAGGCAGAGAAACTAAAAGTGAAATTTGGGTCAGCATTGTCTGACGAGATATATGATAACAGAGTGATCATCATACCAGGATTCAGAGGTAGAGATCCTAAAGAGATATCTGAGAAGAATCTTGCTAAGATCATACAGGCAAGAGTAGAAGAGATATTTGATTATATCTTCTGGGAGATCAGGAGGTCAGGATTTGAGCGTAAGTTGATCGCAGGGATGGTATTGACCGGTGGCGGATCATTGCTTAGACATATCAATCTGCTAGCAGAATATCATACAGGATTGACGACTAGAATGGGAGAACCAATAGAGCATCTAGCACACGGATATGATGGGAGTATAGCTAGTCCAATTTATTCTACAGCAGTAGGTTTGCTCATGTATTCTATAGACAATAAAGAATTGCAAGATAGCGCAGAAGCAGAGAGGATCGATACAGGCGAACAAGAAGTATTTACTATAGAAGGAGACGAGCATGAAAATGAAGGGGAAGTAGAGGACGATGGAAATAAGTGGTTCAAGAAAGTATTCACTTATACTAAAGAATTTTTCGAAGCGCAACCAGATTCAGAATTTTAAGACTATTTGAAAAAAGACAAAAAAGAAATTATGTTGTTTGATTTACCAAAAAATAATAGGTCTATAATAAAAGTTGTTGGTGTAGGTGGTGGCGGTAGTAATGCCGTAGAGCACATGCATAAGCAAGGTATAAAGGGTGTAGACTTTGTGGTATGCAATACAGATAATCAAGCGCTGGATGCGAGTAGTGTTCCAGTGAGGATACAGTTAGGTCCACACTTAACGGAAGGGATGGGTGCAGGCTCTAAACCAGAGATAGGTAAGCAAGCTTGTATAGAGTCGATCGATGATATAAGGAAGTTTTTGGATGATGGTACCAAGATGTTATTTGTGACTGCTGGCATGGGTGGTGGTACCGGGACTGGAGCAGCGCCGATTATTGCAAAGGCTGCTAAAGAAATGGATATCCTTACGGTTGCAATTGTGACGCTGCCGTTTAAGTTCGAAGGGTCAAGAAGACACCGACAAGGAATAGAAGGACTCGAAGAGCTCAAGAAAAATGTCGATGCTATACTCGTGATCTCAAATGATAAGTTAAGACAGACACACGGAAATTTAGGTCTGTCTGCAGCATTCGGTGAGGCTGATAATGTATTGACTACAGCTGCTAGAGGGATTGCAGAGATCATCACAGTACCTGGGTATATCAATGTAGATTTTGAAGATGTAAGTACTGTCATGAGAGATAGTGGAGTTGCGATCATGGGTAGCGCAGTAGAGGATGGAGATGACAGAGCGAAGAAGGCAGTCAGGGCTGCATTGACTTCGCCGCTGCTAGAAGACAATGACATCAGAGGGGCACAACATATCTTACTTAATATTACTTCAGGATCAAGAGAAGTAACGATGGATGAGGTGTGTGAGATCACAGAATATGTGCAAGAAGAAGCAGGATATGGAACAGACCTCATCTGGGGTAACTGTAAAGATGATTCTCTAGGTGATCAGTTGAGTATTACTATAATCGCAACTGGATTTAGCGAAACATCTACTAAAAGCTTTAAAGAAGAAAAAAAGCCTACAAGAGTAACCCTCGATGATAGATTAAAAGCTCAAGCGGATAATACTATCTCAGTAGGATTAGACAAAGGGGAGGAAACACGAACTATCGACTTGACGGTTCCACCGAAGCCTATCACTCCGATATCAGAACCGATAGGGAAGTCAAAGTACGGAATGAGTAATGAGCCGTACGAAAAGAAAAAAGAAGAAACTACTCCACCTGTAGAGCGAACAGGGAAGAGTAATCAAATAAATACACGAAGAGATGCAGCAGCTCAGAACCCTGTTGCAAATCAACGATCATTAGAAGATCCTAGATCTATTAATGACATGGAAAATGAACCGGCCTACAAGAGAAGAAGAATAGAACTGGAAAGTATTGATGCAGAAAATGGTCTCGATTATTCGAGGTATACCGTTTCTGTGGATGAAGACAATCCCATAAAACGTAACAACCAGTTTCTACATGATAATGTAGATTAAGTTTCTTAAGTAGTTACGAGTGAGTGGCTTGAAAAGGTTGTTTACTCAAAGAAACTTATCCTAGCAGAATTTATTTCTGAAGGGAAACTGTCAACTACGGATTTCGTCTTTTTATATATTCTTGTCTTTTTATTTTTTGAGATTGGTTTATTGAATGCCTGGGCTCTCAGCCCAGGCATCATTTTTTTTAGCCCTTTCTCTTTAAAGAGAAAGGTGGTTTCGACATAGATCGAAATCGGATAGAGCTTAAATGTATTGATTAAATGAAAAACTCTATTTAGAAGTAGCGATCAATACCCCTCGACAATCTTCATCATCGGTATAGTAATTCATAGATTCACGAGATGGTAACCAATCCATAGAAACAAAATTCTTAGGATCAAGCTTGAGAAACTCATCCTTCTCGATCTCGTAATTATCTTTCACGAACATAAAATTTTTCATGGTGTCGAGATAAGTATGCTTTAGAAATTGTGCTTCAGCTTGCACATGTTGTCTTACCGCATCAAGCATGTAGTAGAGATAAATTTCTTTAAGCTTGTAGTCAAGATAATCCTTTGAAAGAATACCATTCACTTCTAATTCTATATTTAGATCAACACTATGTGATTGGTAGTATCTGTGCCTTCCATAATAAGGTACTTTGCCTTCAAATTCGAAATTGTTTTTATCACTTATAAGGTATTTGTTATGAAAAGGTTTGATGTTGGTCTTAGAGATAGAGAGCTCACTAGGATATATACAAATATCATAGTCGGTTCCTGAAGTATGGACTGTCTTACCATCATTAAAGGATGACGAAATGCCAACAATAGTCTCACCTCGAAGATAATCATTGAGCATCTTCTCAAAATCCGGCCGCAGTCCTACATAGCCAGCTTCATAAATTTGTCTTGACCTCGAAGGTATTATTGGGTGAGGATCTCTTATTTCTTCATCGTAGTCCCAGTAAGTAATAACATTAGCATCCTTGATATCAAAAGTAGCGCCATTGATTTGGATAAATCCGATAAACCAGCTAGCTAAGAATGCTAGGGTCACAATACTAATAATTCGTTTTATGACTTTCAGGTCTTTTATTTTGATAGCTATAAATGTATTTTTAGCAATACCAATCTTCAAGATTTATCGACCCATTCACAAATCATTAAGATTAATTGGCAATTAATTAAAGCAAAAAGACTCTTTTGTTTAACGAATAAATCTGATAAGGCTAAATGAGGTCATGTAGTAATGCTTATTTTACTTTAGTAATACAAAATGACTTTAGTATTTTTGTTTTTTGATCCATTGATAAGATTGGATATGCTGGATAGATTAGAATTTGGATCCTGAAAGTAGAAATATTAGCCTGATTTTATTTTAATGTGATTTAAGGAAGCTTATTATATATTTGTAATAATTGGCTGCGTAGTTCAACTGGATAGAATATCGGATTTCGACTCCGATGGTTGCAGGTTCGAACCCTGCCGCGGTCACTAAAAAGCTCTTGTAAATTTATTTTTGCGAGAGCTTTTTTTAGTTCATCCAATTTATAAATTTTAATAACACGAAAACAAGATCATTTTTGAGAAGATTAGTTATAGGTGATATCCATGGGAGCTTAGAAGCATTGAGGTATGTGCTTGGTGAGGCTCAGTATGATCCTGCTAGTGATAAGGTAATATGTGTAGGTGATTATATTGACACAGGTGCAAGTTCATATGATGTTGTAGAGTTTTTATTAGATCTAGAAAGCAATGCTCACCACAAGCCGATCTTCATTTTAGGAAATCATGATGAATACTGGAAGAAGATCTTTAGTAATGATCTAAATAGAGTGAGAGATGAAAGATTCATGATCGATCACTATGACGACTGGATGGACGAATGGGAAGGATCGGTCACCTATCTTGATTATATGAATAGATCTGACGATGAGATCTTAAGGCACAAGACTGAGTTCTTTGATAAGTTGTTATATCAATGCGTGGACAATAATAAGCTTTATGTTCATGCTGGTTACGATCCTTCAATAGGTTTGAAGGAAACGATAAAACTACATGGTGAAAAAGACCTTATTTGGAAAAGAGATCTTTACAATGCGGCATATGATTACTGGCAAAAGGAAACGAATGGAGAAAGTGTTTCTCAACTAGAGCACATTTTTGATGGATTCGATCAAATATTTATTGGTCATACGCCTACGTGCAAAGTCGGTATAGATATACCCACAAAGATGGGTCGTTTAATAAATGTAGATCAGGGCTGTAAGATAAATGGGACACTGACACTTTGGATAGAGGAAGACGAATCCTATTTTCAATTTATCAGATAATCAAGTGAATTTGACTAGAGATGTAAGCCTTAAGCAACCGCTTAAGCCAACATCAATATTCATCTAGTATAGGCTTGAGCTCCTCATTTGTAAATCGCTTCCTCAGTATACTCATCAGATATTCCTTGTCCTTAAACTTCTTCCTTGTCCTAGTTCTAAAACCATCATCCGAATATTCCAGCTGATAAGTTCCAAACATATTGACATTCACCCTGATCTGATAGTTTCCCTTTTCTAAGTAGCATACATACTTCATGGTTGGTTATTTCGACATTTATTAATAGACAAATCGTGTATAAACAGACTAAGCCGAGAAGATATTTTGTAGAAGCTATAATTGATTTATTATTTAACAACTCAGCCTATTGAAAACTAAATGAGTATAATTGTATGCATGGCTGCAAAGCAATATTCTAGAGACAAACGCTCACCGACTCCAGTTAATGAGGCTGCGTCTGAGTTGATGAGTAAGATCAAGTCCAAGAATACAAAACCTGAGATCCTGCTCAGAAAGATGCTCTGGAAAAAGGGATATCGAGGATACAGATTACACTGGAATAAAGTACCAGGCAAACCCGATATAGCATACCCAGGGAAGAAGATCGCCATCTTCGTTAATGGTTGCTACTGGCATAGGTGTCCAAAATGTAAACCTTCGATGCCCAAAAGTAATGTCGAGTTTTGGAAAAATAAATTTGAAAAGAATGTAGCTAGAGACTTGCGCAAAAAGAAAGAACTGGAAGTATTAGGATGGAAGGTTTTTATAATTTGGGAATGCGAGATCAAAAGCAATAAAACAGAACTTGAAATTGAGTATATATTCAATTCATGATCTTCATTCTTATGGCAAATAATTTTTTACTTCTCGAGCTTGGTAAGTAAGGGTATGCCTATTTTTTTGATAATAACTACTACCGGAGTATTCCTTATAAAATACCTTGCTTCGAATTCTAAAATCCTTTAATTTTTGTATGGTTATTCGTAAGCATGTTAAGCCTTTCTAACGTCAATAGTGTAAGACTTCGTTGCCTTTTTTGTGTCAAATAAATTTATACAGCTAGAGATAAGCAATGCACCACTCGGCTAACCAAGTTCATCTAATTAGCTAAGACCTTCACACAATAATCGCTGAGGATAAACTATTGTAAAGTAATGTTTAGTATGATGACAAGAATAAAGTCTAGCATCATTAAAAACACTTGATAGAAAATTATAATATATTTTTGTGATATGATGAGAGTAGTGTTAATTATTTTGTTTTTTGGAGGGCTACTATCCAGTAGTGATGCTCAGTTTGGATATGGGATATCTGCAAAGACAGGTCTCTATGAGAGATGGACAAATCCTCAAGATGACATATCCTCAAGAACATCAGGCTCTGCTTTGATCAACTTAGGAGTCGGCCCTAAGGTATGGTTAGGTAGTTCTAAGTTCTCAGTATCGGTAGAAGCTACGGCTAACATCGCTCCATTTGCATTTTCACTCGGAGAGTTCAAAGGCTTAGGCGCAGCATCTTTTCCAGTTTTAGCAAGATTAAATTTTGGAGGGCTTTCTGGGCTCAATAAAAAAGGAACCATGGGTGTATCCATCGGAGGAGGGTTCCAATGGGTGAAAACAGAGTTGTTCGGATTGACTTCTAAGTTTGAGCAGTTGGGAGGGGAAAGAGCATACTATAGATCATTCTGTGGAGAGGTAGCAGCGGGATTTGGAATGAGTGGATTTACAGGATATCTATATTTAAGATATGGTAGGAATAATGAACTAGGCGTGAAGACATTTAATGTAGGCATAGGATATGATTTTAATGTACCTACGCTACAAGTACTCACCGACCCAGAGTTTTAAGATATTGAGTACGCCCACTATTATTTCTAATTATTCTCTCAAGACACTAAATACCTTTGGCGTTGATGTAGCTGCTAGGCGGTTTGCTGCTTTTAGATCTGTTGTTGGTTTGAGTTCCCTTTTAGATCAGGATAAGGATATATTCTTGCTCGGTGGTGGAAGTAATTTATTGCTGACTAAAAACATAGACAAGCTTGTACTCAAGAATGAGATATTTGGAATTCAAATAGTAGAAAGATCAAAGCACAAAGTTTTGGTGAAGTGTGGAGGAGGGGAGCAATGGCATGACTTTGTATTGTGGTGTGTAGGAATGGGATTTGGAGGTATCGAAAACCTATCGCTAATTCCAGGTTGTGTAGGTACAGCACCTATCCAAAATATCGGTGCATATGGAGTAGAGTTGAAAGATGTTATGCACTCCTTAGATGCATTCGATATTCAGAATAAAGTGATGAGAACTTTCTCTAATGAAGATTGCAAGTTTGCATACAGAGATAGTATTTTCAAAAATCAATATAAAGATCAGTTCTGTATAACGAGTGTTACGTTCGAACTAACAACAGTCGATCACAAGCTGAGTCTTGATTATGGAAATATCAAAGACATGCTTTCTGATAAAAACATTGATAAACTTACGATCAAAGACATTAGTGAGGCTGTGATCAGCATAAGACAAAGCAAGCTCCCAGACCCAGATGTAATTGGTAATAGCGGTAGCTTTTTTAAGAATCCGATAGTGGACGATATTACTTTGGAGCAGATAAAAAAACAATACCCAGACCTTCGTTATTTTGACCATGGAGAAGGCTCATATAAGATTCCAGCAGCCTGGCTTATCGATAAACTAGGATTAAAGGGCTTTCGTAATGGAGCTGCCGGCATCTATGATGAGCATGCACTAGTACTGGTTAATCATGGTGGGGCATCGGGAATAGAACTATACGATCATGCTATGGTGGTTAGAGATAAAGTCCGAGATGCTTATGGCGTTGAGTTGGTGACTGAGGTTAATGTTTTGTGAGAGGAGAGCGAGGAGGCAGGAAACAGGAGAGGGTTTGAAGAAGAACAGTCTTAGAAGAAGGACCCTGCAGGTAAACAAGGCGTTCTCTACTTTTTCAAGCGGAGAGATGTCCAAAGAACAGAGAGGAGCCTACCATGGAGTTGCAAAAGATTAATAAAGAGATTTAATATAGCTAAAAAAAGCGTTTTCTACTTTTTCAAGAAGAAATAAAAATAAGAGAATAGATGTCCTAAGGACAGAG
>ENA-ORXT01001051-ORXT01001051.1-marine-metagenome-genome-assembly--contig:-NODE-1051-length-39159-cov-6.425823_pt1 | contig 39159 bp, 23 predicted proteins | sample MGYA00237868_ERZ511482 | MGnify/ENA metagenome assembly ERZ511482 | reverse complement strand
TGAGCAAAGTTCGAAACGTCATGCGAGATCTCGTGCAGGAGCTCGGCCGCGAGCCATCACCTGAGGAAACGGCTGAAAGAGCCAATCTTTCTTTGGATGATACGCGAGTCATCATGAAAATGTCTCGCACACCTCTTTCGCTCGACCAACCCGTCGGCGACAGTGAAGATAGCTTCTTTGGCGAGTTTCTAGAGGATTATCGCGACGACGATCCTTTGTACGAAACCCACCAAGCTGCTTTGAAATCGCGTATCGAGGAAGTGATGGAGCACTTAAATTACCGCGAACGCGAAATCCTTCGTCTACGATATGGCTTGGCTGACGGTTATTCCTACACGCTTGAAGAAGTCGGGAAGATCTTCTCTGTGACGCGTGAACGTGTTCGCCAGATCGAATCCAAAGCAGTTCGTAAGCTGCAACAACCTTACCGAAACCAAGGACTCTCCAGTTTTCTAGATGGCGTCGAACCGACTTGGAAAGACCCTGTCATCGAGAACTAAACAGGTACCACATTCAGCGATCGAATATTCACTCAACGTCGATCTCTTCTCTACCACTCAAGCCCGGTCAGCTGTTCCTCTGGCCGGGTTTGTCGTGCGCATTAGCTAGTGTCTGTCGGTAAATTGAATTGTAACTGATATTGGTGGTTGAAATTCGTTTGAATTTGTGCGAAGAATCGCTCGATCTGTGACAGCCAAGTCTGCTGAGTTGCGTTCACGGGGCATGGAAGGTCCGAGGGCGATCCATTACTTCGTTTTTGCCTTAAGTGTCCCGGCGCGGTTGATTAGCGTTTTCTTGCCGAAAGTATCGAACAACATCGACAACAGGCAATCCAAACCTACAACACCGCGCCTGGAGAAAACGAAACCGATGTGGACTTCATAAGATTTAGGCTAATTCCAATCACCAAAACCCATTTTCAAGAATTGTTTTGACCGGGCCCGAGGGAAAAGGGCAAGCGTTCGCATCGCGAGTTAAACATCAGATGAGGTGGGATTTGGAAGATTGGCGCTCCAACGCTTACCTGCTGCTCGGGAAATTGAGTGAAACGGCGTTTTATATTGAACTGTATCGCAAGCTCAACGGTAAGTATCCGGAACAATTGGGCGACTTGAGTCCTGAGCTACTGCAGACGCTTCCGCAGGATCCCTACTCGGACGGCATATTGGTTTATCGAACCAGCGGCGAAGGATACGAACTTTATTCGGTCGGTCGTGACAAAGTGGACGACGGTGGAGATTCACAATCAGTCGAAGTTTTGAACGCCCCATCGTCGATCTTATAGAGAAAATTAAGCACCCGCTGAGAAATTGATGAACCAGCCATGTCGGCCCGAAGGTCTACTCCGGATGCCGCTCAATGCAGATGCTGGCAAACTCGGCATCGACCCGAGCCCCAGCGAAACAGTTGCCGTTGAAACTCCTTGGCTGTAGTATCAAACGAAGAAGAAAGATTGCCTGCCTGTTTGTACTCACGAACATCGGGCTTTTAACTTGCAGTTTCGTTACATTCGACATAAGCTAAATCATCTTGGGTGCGACTGCCGATAAAAGAGTCATACCGATTCGGTCAAATAAAGGAATTGACAACAAAACATGAGTAAAGGGCAGAAAAAAATCGCCGCTGGCACGAAGAAGAAACGCGCCAAACGAAAGCTAGATCAGCTTTCTACGCCCTCACTTCATGTCGAATCCATTGACGCCGCCAACAATGAACCGGCCATCAACGTTCTGACGCCCAACACGTACACCGTGTTGAAGAAGAAAGCGTCCACAGCCACCCGCAAGGCCGACTCGACTCCCGTTCAACCAGCAAAGAACTGGACCCAGCTGTCCGACGAAAAATTGTTGGACCTGCGGATGTGTGACTTAGGTTTGACGATCGAATCCACGCCGCTAGAGGGCATGATTGAGCAATTGCATCGTGAAATAGACACGCACAACATCCGGCTGAAACCGCATTGCTGGCTGAGCGACGAATGGTTCTCTCCAGACGGTATTCCCGGCATCGCGATTCCCTTCTATTTGGCAAATCCGCGCCTTATGCGGCTTGAACGGCATCAGATGCTGGACGTCGAAGGTGGGACCAAGGCTTGGTGCATGAAGATCTTACGTCATGAAGCTGGCCACACGATGGACACTGCGTTTGGTTTTCACCGGCGCAAGCGTTATCGCGAAGTGTTTGGGCGATACTCCGATCCCTATCCCGAATATTACCGCCCCAAGCCGCGGAGTAAGAACTTCGTCCAGCACCTTGAGCCGTGGTACGCTCAGAGTCACCCAGCGGAGGATTTTGCCGAAACGTTTGCAGTGTGGCTGACGCCTGGCCAACGCTGGCGGAAGGATTATGCCGGGTGGAAAGCGATTAAGAAGCTCGAGTTTATCGACGATATGATGGCCGAAATCGCCGGATCTGCTCCCAAGGTGAAATCAAAGCGTAAGCTGGATCCCGTTGGGCGGATGAAAAAGACGCTACGCGAGCACTATTTCGAACGGCACCAGCGATACAACATCAACTACACAACGTCGTTTGACGAGGATCTGGCGCGTTTGTTTCTGGCACCTGATTCTGGTGCGACGCGGAAAGCTCACACTTATTTGCAGAAACACCGCAATCAAATTTGCGATACGATTTCGAATTGGACCGGCGAGTACCGTTACAACATCAATCAGGTGTTGCGGGAGATGATTGATCGGTGCCGCATGATGAATCTGCGCGTGCGTCTCGATGACGAACAATTGCAGCAGGATACGCTGATTATGGTCACCGTTCACACGATGAACTACCTGTATCGCGGCAATCATCAAGTCGCGCTGTAGGCGATATCTGTGTTGATTTCTTTTTTTGGCAGCTGCCGTTCTTGGGCCAGGCTTGCATCTAAAGATGTTTCGGCTTCTTCGCCCGCGGCAGTTTCGTCCCCCAATTTGTTGGGAACTCCGGTGTTTCACGTCGATGCTAGTCGGAGGACCGATACCGAACGTAATCTCGGTTTATCAGGCGTTGGCGTTCAAGAACGAAGCGGCATCGGCGTTTCACGCCGATGCAGTTTGGTAGTGTCTGTTCATGCCCTCAACTGATGTGACCGAAGCGTCATTCGAGAGACGAATATGAATGAGTGCCATGTTTACGCTTGCGTGAGCATTCCAACAACCTAACAATGAGGTCATGTCTGAACCTCATCGAAAAACTAGTCGGAACTACGACACGCCTGGCGACTCACACTTCCTCACATTTTTAACGTTCAAGCGAGACATGCTCATGCTGCGTGTGAGCATGGCACCCAAGCCCCGCCGGTCATTGGCCTAACGCATTGCACCCGGAATGAACGATCACGTTTTTTTGGTGTCGCGCTTGATATTTCGTTAGAATTAGTTGATGAAACGATATTACTATTCCAATTCAATTGCACAGTTTCTCTGTGATGACGCAGACGTTATTTATGGAAGAATCGCGTTAAACAGTGAGTTTGCTGTCGAGCAAAATCAAAAAAACGCTTGGGTTGCGCAAATAGAACAACTTAAAGTAATACTAGAGGATCTTAACGGCACAATCTATTTCGAGTATTCAATACCACGAATGGGTAAGCGTGTAGACGTTTTGCTCATTGTTGGCCAAGCGATTTTCGTTATTGAATACAAAGTCGGTGAAAGTCAGTACCCCTCCTACGCTGTCGATCAAGTCGTTGACTATGCACTCGACCTAAAGAACTTTCATGCGACCAGTCATGATCGTTATATGATGCCAATCTTGATTGCAACTGAGGCAACAGATGAACCCCCAAAAATCTCGTTGACGCCAAACGACGACAGGCTGTTCAAGGTCACCAAAACCAACGGCGACTCACTTGTCCGAATAGTCCACGGAGTGCATGGATTCATTGAAGTGAACGCTTCGGAAACGGAAATACAATCAGCCGATTGGGAAAAAGGTAGCTACTGCCCAACCCCAACAATCATCGAGGCTGCGATGGCACTGTATAACGGCCATGCTGTTGCAGAGATCTCTCGAAATGATGCGAGCGGCGAAAACCTTCATCGCACGACAGAGACAATCGCAAATGTTATCGCTGATGCTCGCCAAAATTCGTACAAAGCCGCTTGCTTTGTTACTGGCGTTCCTGGAGCAGGCAAGACGCTCATTGGGTTGAATATTGCTACACAACATTTTGACAAAGAAGGCGGTCTGCACTCTGTGTTCTTGTCTGGAAATGGTCCTCTGGTAAAGATTTTGCAGGAAGCCCTCGCTCTCGACAAAGTTGAACGGGAAAAAGCTGCCGGCCGAAAATTGAAGAAAGGCGTGGCAAGAAGCGAAGTGAAAGCTTTCATTCAAAACGTGCACCACTATCGTGATGAGTGTCTTAGTGATCCATCGCCGCCAGTTGACCGTATTGCTTTGTTCGACGAAGCCCAAAGGGCGTGGGATCTTAAACAAACGTCGATGTTCATGCGGCAGAAGAAAAACCAACCGGACTTTAATCAATCGGAGCCAGAGTTTTTACTCTCGTGCATCGACCGTCATCCTGATTGGGGAGTTGTTGTTTGTTTGGTTGGCGGAGGGCAAGAAATAAACAAAGGCGAAGCAGGCATAAGCGAGTGGATCGAGGCGCTCAATCGAAGCTTTCCAAATTGGCACATCCATATTTCTGATCGGCTGACCGACGAGGAGTTCGGCGCAGGTTCTGTTCTTGATTCGATCGTATCAAGGAAAAATGTCTGCTACGATTCAGGACTTCACTTATCAGTGTCGATGCGATCTTTTCGCGCTGAAAATGTTTCTAATTTGGTGAAGCAAGTTCTTGATTTAGATGCGGAAGGTGCAAAAACTACATTGAGGGAGATCGGCGAACGTTACCCGGTCGTCATTACGCGAAACCTCGACAAAGCGAAAGCTTGGTTGAAGGAAAAAGCCCGGGGTTCAGAACGCTACGGTATTGTTGTATCGTCGCAGGCGAACCGTCTTAAGCCATTAGCAATCGACGTTCGGTTTCAGCCCAATCCGATCCATTGGTTTCTTGCAGACAAAACCGATGTTCGCTCGTCGTACTATCTGGAAGACGTGGCGACTGAATTTGACATCCAAGGGCTCGAGTTAGACTGGGTTTGTGTTACATGGGATGCTGATTTGCGTTACGAGCAAGGTGGTTGGCTACACCGCTCATTTCGAGGCAACAAATGGCAGCGAATCAACAAATCAGAGCGGCAAACCTATCTAAAAAACGCATACCGTGTGTTACTAACTCGTGCGCGTCAAGGAATGATAATCGTGGTGCCCGAAGGTGACGATGCAGATCCGACTCGGCTGCCAGATTTCTACGACCCAACTTTTGCTTACCTCCAAAGCGTTGGGTTTTATTCGCTTGATTGAAGTAAGATTTTTCTTAATCGCCATTTTAAGAACTGAACTTGTCGCGAAACACGACATGGTAGCCTCTGCTTTCAATAAACTTGATGGCTTTCTCTTCCAATACGTTGGAAGCTACTGGCGTCCAAGTATCGCCACTTAGGTTTTCCAAGTCGGGCGGCTACTTCCAGCCCAAGTTTCCGCGGAACTGAGTGTTTTCTCAAAGCAATCGTTAAAGTAAGTACTTATATTGATAAACAAACAAAGAAGATACAAAATTTGCAGGTTCAAATTTATAGCTCAGGCCGATTCGGTTCGAAACACCGACTGCACGAAAGTATGACTCGAAAGCTGCGTCGGCTTCATCGTCCGAAGCGACTAAATTCGGTTGCAGAATCTGCTGTCGTTAAAAACCTCAATTATCCGTACCTAATGTTTTAAGCTGGGCTCGTGAAATCGCCAGTGTGATAGATTAGTCTTCAAAATAGGCCAGCCGTTGGGGCGCGCCAGTTTGTAAAATGACCCAAGCGTGGCGAAATGGCACAAAGTCCTCCTGTAACTGCTCCGCTGCAATCGCGCGACGCTTTAAAAAAGAAGTTCCAGGCCATCGTTGCGATCCCCTGCTGCAACGAATTCGAAACGCTGCCCGAAACGTTAAAAAGCTTGGAGACGACGGGCCCGATTTATGATGACGTTCTGATTATCGTCAACGTGAATCAGCGCGCCTCGATGGATAACCAAAACAATTTGGCGACCTTGAAGTGGCTCGAAGAATTCGAAACGCCGCTTCAGTTAGCGTGGCTCGATCATGTCACCGGCGGCAGAGCCTATCCAGAGAAATTTGGCGTCGGCTTGGCGCGGCATCAATGTTGCACGGTCGGGATGTCGTTCGTTGATGCAACGGCTCCAGTGATCAGTCTCGACGCTGACAGCCCGGTCGCTCCAGATTACCTGTCTGCCATTTTCGACTACATCGACCAGCACCCGGATTTCCAAGCCGGACATGTGAATTTTAAACATCGACATTGCGGCACGGCAGATGAAAGACGGGCGGTTGAGATCTACGAGCAACATTTGAAACGGCATCGCCAAAAGCTCGAAGACGCAAACTCTCCGCACGCCTATTACGCGATTGGTTCAACGATTCTGTGCACCAAGCAAGCCTATATAAAGTCGGGAGGCTACCACATTCGCCGCATGGCGGGCGAGGATTTTTATCTGCTGCAACAGTTAAGCAAGACAGGTTGCAAAATCGAAATGATCGAGGAAGCGCTCGTGTTTCCATCGGACCGAATCTCAGATCGTGTTCCCTTTGGCACGGGTAAAGCGGTCGGCGATATTGTGAAAAGTGGCCATTGGCTGACCTATCACGATGATTGTTATCGGGACCTTGGCATGGTGCTGGACGCGGTTAAAAAAGGAGTTTCCAATTCGGCGGCGGACATTTTGAAAAATGTTCCCCAAAGTTGCACCGGCTGGTTGGAAGGCAGGAAATTTAAGAGCGTATGGCCTAAGTTGCGTGCCAACTCGCGTGATGACGAGATGCTCCTTCAGCGCTTTCACGAATGGCTGGATGCATTTCAAACATTGAAATTGATCCATTTCCTGTCTGACAATTCCTATCCGCGCGTGCCGATGGCAGTGCCGACGGCAACCGAGATCAATTCGGCCGATTCCAACAATTAGCACCAGCAACCCAACCCCCTCGTTAAAATGTTAAGCAATCAGTTTCAAGGTGTTGTTATTAATGCTTCGTTTCCCCGAAGTGGGCATCGTTTTTTACGTGAACTGTGCTTGGGTTACTTTGCAAAAGAAATGCGTTTTTTCAATTCGTATTCTCCCGATGCTCTGCGCAATGGTCACTTGGAAAGTGATAGGGAATCACACTACAACTATATTAAGACCCATGATTTCGAGTTACAGGGTTTTGATGTTTTAAAGACGCAATTTCCTCTGCGCAGAAAATACATCGTTCAGGTTAGGCACCCACTAGAATCAATTGCCTCCTATTATGAGTTTGCTCTAAAAAATGGCGAAGTAAAACAAGACACCAAAGCAGCTTGGTCGATCTTCCTAAATCAGAAACTATGCTATTGGAAAAGCTTTTGTGAAACGTGGTTAGCAGAAGAATCAACCGCTGTCTTATTGGTAACCTACGAACATTTGTCCAATTCCACGGCGCTTGAATTGAAGAAGGTGATTCAATTTATCACTGGCGACCAGCGCGTTGATGAAGTACTTGTGACTCAACTTGTAGAGAAAAAGCCTTTTAATCAATATGCTGGCGAGGACGACTCCGCGAAAAGTGGAAAAAGAAAAATTTCAAATTTCAAATATTTCGATAAAGCCCATTTTAGGTCTCTCCAGGATGAACTATATCCTGCCTATTTAGGCCCGTTGGGCTTGAAGCTCCCTCGGTTTTAATCGCTTGTTGTTCTTTGACTCCGTCTGAATAATTTGGACAGCGCGACTTTCGTGAGCGGCAAAGCACTTACTGTAGAGAATTGAACTCATTGGGCTAGTGGCCTTGCCGTTCTCAGTTTTGTTACGGCCACAGTCGCCAGTGTTTTGATTCAAATGTGCTGCTGTCCAACTAAGAAGCCGATGGAAATTCAAGCGGATAAACCTTAAGATCATTCACCTTCGCTCCCGTTAATTGAAGAGAAAGCACCCGTGATGAACGACGATCTTCCGGCGACGCCGTTTCTGCGCGTCGGCATTGGCCACGACACGCATCGCTTGAAAATTGGTGGACCGCTTCGTATTGGCGGGATTGACGTGCCGTTTGAAAAATCGCTAGATGGCCACAGCGACGCCGACGTGTTGCTTCACGCGGTCACCGACGCGATACTAGGGGCTGCGGCGATGGGCGATATTGGCGAACTTTTCCCCGATTCCAACGCGGAAAACAAAGACCGTGATTCGGCTGACATGCTGTTAACCGCGATGCAGAAAGTCGCCGCTGCAGGTTTTCAGATCGCGAATCTGGACTGTATCGTTTTTGCTCAAGTCCCTAAACTCTCCCCTTACAAACGCCCCATCGCACAGCGGATCGCCGAGATCCTGCAAATTGCTCCTGGGCAAGTCGGCGTCAAAGCCAAAACGGGCGAAGGCGTCGGACCGATCGGCAACTCGGAAATCATGCAAGCCCAGTGCATCGCGTTGCTGATGCAGGTCCGTTAGGCTTTGTCCTTACACCGTGGGGCAGATACCGTGGGGCAGGTTTTCAACCTGCCAGACCGCCGCCATGGCAGGTTGAAAAACTGCCCCACAACAACGCCGATTTCTGCCATTAAAAAACAACCTTTGCTAACGTCCCTTATGCCAACTTCCGAAACGAAGCATCGAATCCTTGGCATCGACCCCGGGCTGAACATTACCGGATATGGACTGATTGAAATTGACAACGATCAGCTACAAATCATCGAGGCGGGCGTCGTCCGTAGCAAACGCACTCAATCGCTCGGCAAACGGCTAGCATCAATTTACAACGGTGTCGACGACGTCATCAAATCTTTGCAACCGGACTGCATGGGTTTAGAGGAACTCTACAGCCACTATGAACGACCTAAAACATCCATCATCATGGGGCATGCGCGCGGCGTGATTTGCCTGGCGGCGGAGATCAATTCGATCGAAGTTAAAAACTACGCCTCGACGCAAGTCAAACGGGTGCTCACTGGAAATGGCCGCGCTCCCAAGGACCAAATGCAGCTGGCCGTGATGAGACACCTACACCTTGACGAAATTCCTAAACCGGCTGACGTTGCCGACGCGCTGTCGATTGCGTTGTGTCACTATTATCTTTCCATTCGCCCCAACAGTCTTACATGATCACCAAAATCTCCGGCAAACTTCAGCAACTGGGCGAAGACATCGCGATCCTAGAAGTCCCACCTTTTCACTACGAAGTTCTCATCCCCGACTTCACGCGCCGCCAATTGCAACTCAAGATTGATCATGAAATCGAACTTCATACCATCGATTACATTGACGGCAACGTACAACGAGGCGGGCGCATGACGCCACGTTTGATTGGGTTCAACAGTCTTGTCGAACGCGAGTTCTTTGAGATGTTCTGCTCGGTGGACGGCGTCGGTGTGAAAAAGGCGCTAAGGGCGATGGTTCGTCCTGTTCCCGACGTCGCGCATGCGATCGAGGGCCAAGACGTTAACACGCTGAAAACTTTGCCGGGTATCGGGGCCGCAACGGCCGAACGGATTGTAGCGAAACTACGCCGAAAGATGGCCAAGTTTGCACTGATGATCCCTACGCTGGAGGGGGATGAAGGTACTCAGTCCTCTAAACGGAGCCTCGGAGAAGAGGTCTGCCAGATTCTGATCTCGCTGGGGCACCCTGAAGCGGAAGCGCGCGACATGGTGCAGTCGGCTATCGAAAGTGGAAAAAAATTAAAAGACGTCGAATCTTTGTTGCAGATGGTCTACGACCAAAAAAACGAAAGTTGAATTCGCTATCACCCGATTGCATACATGTAGCTGGGAACGAATCAACCAACTGTCGCGCCTCAATTTTGCACATGGCAAACGATCCAAACAATCGGCAGTTTCGACATGTCCGTCAAGGTCACACAACATTGTCTCGCGCGGGCGACCGCTTGTGATTGATGGCGGTAGTGAATCGGAGGATTCGTAGGAGGCATCGGCTACTTTTGGGTACCTTCCCTGTTCACTTCAGCTTAGCCCTGCGACTGCAGAGCGTTAAAACGCTATGAAGCTTGCACAATTTCACCGCAGTAACTTCGGTCTCGCCACTGCATTTTATGTATTGGTCGCGCTTGCGGTTGCAAACGGTTTTCACTGGTTTCGTTCGACCGACAATCTGTTGCGCGATTGTTGTCTCTGGTTGACGCCTTCTTCCAAGTACGAAGACAAGATACTGTTGGTATATGCGGATCCTGAAATTCTTGAATCCGCATCACCAGAATTGATTTCACTGATTCGAGAAATTGAACAACAATCTCCAAAGAAGATCGCGATTGAAGCGACTGGCTCCATCAGCAAATTTGCATCGCTCAATCGCTCTCCGCACGCGGCTTCGTTGACCATCGGATTTCCATTAGACGAACTGCTGGATGTTCGGTCGGTCATAAGAAATATTACTTTCACCACCGGCTTTGTCGACCTTCACCATTGTTCCCAACCGATTTACCGCAACGGAATAGTCTCCACCGAGCGGGCAAGAAGGAAGCTGAACTCGTTTGAGTTTGAAATTGTCAAAAGTGTTTCGCCATTGTCGGAGAACCTCCCCGCAGCAACTTTTGGTATTCGCTATGCAGGCGGCCCAAACACGATCGCAAATATTGAGGCAGAGACACTTCTTAATGGGAATCTGCTTAGAGAGTTAATTAAAGACAAGATCGTTTTGATCGGCCCAAATCATCCTCGCCGTTTCCACATGTTGACTCCCACGACTTCAAATGATTCGCGCATGAGTCGATTGGAAATTCGAGGAAATATTGTGGCCAGTCTACTGAACGAAAACTACTCCATTGATGCAGGGTCAATCGCTTCGTTGATTCTTTTGGCTTTTATCACGTTGATCTCTTTTCACTTCGCGCGGCAAACGACTAAACACTGGTTGCCCGCTGCAATCTTTGTCAACGTGTTTTTTTCGCTAAGTCTGTTTGCCGTTTGCTACTGGCTGACTAGTGTTTGGCTACCCGCGACGGCACTGGTACTTGCGGGGCTCGTGTCCATGATCGTGGCCATACTCCAGCGGTTTGCAAAATTAGAAGACTATGTTCAGTTTTGGAGATTGCGATCCACGACACGCGAGGCACATACAAAATCCCGATTTCAGGACGACGCGTGGAAGGCCATTGGAGATGTGACCTACCAAATGTTTCAACCTACGCGCGTCGTGATGATGGAATTACTGCCAAATGCGACTCACTTAAGACGTGTGCGTTCGATCGGCTGCGACTATTCGCAGATTTTTGAGAAGCGACTGGACTACAAACGTGCGCCCTATTGGGAACCCATTCAAAATAAACAACCGATGCAAAGTCTCAATCGCGGTTTCTTTTCCACCAATCCCGGCGTGCACGAGGTTGAGTACATTTTGCCACTCGTATATGGCGTGAACACCTATGGGGTTATTGCGATTGCAATTGAGACGGCCGCTCTCGAAAAATGGCACGACTTTGATTCATTCCTCTCTCGTTTCTGCACTGAAATGTCGCAGCTAATAGCCGGCAGTTATCAAGCTACCTCCAACGATTCCAAACGGATGAATTTGGTGAATCGTTGCAGCACGATGCCCGAAGAACGCGCGTTCGTCGAAATTCAAAACAACAGTCAACTTCAAGACGACCTGGTTGAAAGAGTCGACATTGCATTTGATTGTTCGGAATCAGCGATGGCGACGTTTGATATTTACGGGCATATCATACGACGCAATTCTAATCTCAATCGACTCCTACAAAAAGCAGAACTTTCTGGTTCTGGACCTACATGCGTTGATATCATTTCGGCCATCAGCCGGCAGTCACTCAGTAATGCGCGAAAGATTTTTCGCGATGCGATACTCTACAACAAAAGCGAGAGACTCCTCGTCGCTGACTCGGCCTTAAAGAATGCGCCGATGATGATGTACATCAAACCAATGCAACTCCAGGAGGACGAATCCCGCACCTCTATCGAAACTCATGGACTGTTACTGGAGATTGTGGATGGACGCGTCTTCCAAGAACTACGGCAATGGAACCACGAACTTTCGGCGTCGCTGGTCCCCGATGTCCTTGAGAAAGCCAGCAAACTTGAACACACGACGTCAAAACTTCAAGCAAAACCGCCTCTAAAGGATCACGCGTTTAACGACCTATTCGGATCGGTTGGTGATACGGTGGCCGAAATTGTATCAGTACTCCAAAGCTGCCAAGACCTTCAGAGTCGTCAAGTAACTGAATCTCCCAATAACTTCTTTCTACTGAACGCGCTTTTTGTCTGGAATGGGGCCAAAGGGCATCTGGAAGAGGAATTCATTCAACGTTCCATCACAATTCATGAAGACAGTCTAATCGCGGAAGAAGTCAAAGTTTTTGCTAATCCGATTCTATTAGACCGTGCTTTCACGAAAATACTCACATTCCTGTTGGACAATGCGTTTGACGAAAGTGAAATTAGATTCGAGGTCATTCCACAGGTAGACGGATTTGAATTTCGACTGACCAACCAAGGCGGAGGCACACCAGCCGATACACTTCGAAAGTCGCTCAACCAAGCGACAAACGAATCAACGGCACGGCCAATCAGAAAGCACCTCAACCTCGACACGGCCCAAATTGATCAACTTCAGCAAATAGATGCTTGGGTCGAATCTTGGAGCGGTGGATTCCGTGTTGCGAATCTTGCCGATTGTGTGACGGTGTCGCTGACGTTGTCCAACATACGTGCCATACAAAAGAGTTCAGGTTGCGCTGCAGTCGCCGCCGTTGGCAACGGTAACGCTTCGCCAAACGTTCCATCAAGTTCACCAACCCAGCAGTAGGGGCCCCGGTTGATGTTCGATGTATTTCCGCTTCCGATCTTTCCCATCGACTCCGCGTCGGTGACGCTCACGACGACGGTTTGGATTGGTGTCGTGGTGGCCGTCTTCTTCAATCTTAAGTTTGGTTGGCATCTCTCTGCCTTAGTCGTGCCCGGCTATTTGGTGCCGCTGTTGCTTTCACGCCCGACAACGGCATGCGTGATTTTCATGGAAGCTGTCCTGACGTACCTATTAGCCCGTTGGCTTTCGGACGGTCTGAAACAACTGCCATGGTGGAGCAGTTTTTTTGGCCGTGACAGGTTTTTTGTCATTGTCGTCATCAGTGTCATTGTGCGATCGACTTTTGATGGCTGGTTACTACCAGGGATCGGGCAATACATTGTTACCGAGATTGGATGGAATTTTGACTATCGAAACGAACTGCAGAGCTTTGGATTGATTATCGTAGCCCTTATCGCCAACTACTTCTGGAAACCGGGTTTGCTTCGCGGATTCATACCAATCATCACTTGTATCGCAACCGCATATTTTTTAATTTACTTTCTACTGGGCTCCCTGACGAACCTTAACCTCTCAAACTTTGGCTTACTGTATGAAGACATTTCCGCATCACTTTTAGCCAGCCCAAAGTCCTACATCATCCTGATCTGCACTGCGTATTTAGCTTCTTGGATCAACCTGAAATATGCTTGGGATTTCAATGGCATTCTGATTCCTGCGCTGCTTGGGATGATGCTGTATGACCCAATGAAAATAGTCGCTTCGTGCGCTGAATGCGTTCTGGTTTTTTCCTTGGCCAGCCTCATTCTGCGTGTTCCGCGGGTCGCTGACATGGGGATGCAGGGGGGACGCAAGTTGCTATTCTTCTTCACCATCTGCTTTGGTGTGAGGCTTTTCTACGCACATCTCATTCCCTTCTTCTCAAGCAACGCACAAGTTACTGACGTGTTCGGTTTAGGCTACCTGCTTTCTACGCTGATGGCTGTCAAAGCACATGACCGACAATTGATGATCCGAATGCTGAAGGGAACGCTACAAGTTTCGCTGGTCGGCGGCATCGCTGGCAGCATTATCGGATTTGCTCTTTTCTCTTGGACAGGCACTATCTTTAGTCACTCGGTTGCCGCAGCCGTTTCTCAAACCCCAATGGAGACTCCGGCCGTGCTGCGATCGGAGAAAACGATCAACCAACTGATTCGGCAAAGCAAACCATTGCTCTACCAAAAGAAGGAATCCGGCAGCTACCAACCGCCTTCCTACTCCGAGCTTTCAATATTCCGTTCGACGTTGCAAGATCTCAAGCGACTGCCCAACACTGACGACCGATCCGCTTTCTTAACCATCTCAGAAAAACTAGCAGCGGTGAATTATTCGTTAACTATCTCGGCAGATGGCGTTCTGTTTCTAACTGAGCATCAGCCGACCCATGGCTGGGGAATGTTTGCGATTGACCTTCGCCAGCCCGACGGCATTTGCGTTGAAGTACCAACACCATTGGATGAGTGGGGCACCTTTGAATCCGGCCTTTGCTTAATGAACAGGCTTCCATCCTACGGCCTCGCAATTGCTGGCGCGGGTCAGAAAACAAACATTGATGGAACATCCGACGTGACTGTATATAACGCAACGATGTTCTCCGAATTCCACAAAACTTTCGGTTTTGACCAGACCGTTCAGATCCGCGCTATGACCCCAGCTCTGTGGAGAAAGATCAACAATCACGAGACTGAACTGGAGTCAGAATTCCCCTCACAAGCGTACGTTGCGTCTGCGCTGCCTCAAGCGATGCCGTTGGAAAATCTCAAAGAGATCATTGGCAACTTTAATATGCGTTGGTCCGCTTCACCTTTGCAAAACAAGGTCAGCAAGTCGAACCAGTACGTGGAACTGTTACTGACGAAGAACGCTCGACGTCGTCTATTAGTCATGTCATTGGCTCAATCTCAAACACAGCAGGTTGCTCAGAAGAATCAACCAGCTTTAAGCGATACCGGGCTCCAGTTGGAAGTTGATCGTTCAGAGGGAGTAACGGTTGTTCGCCAGCCGCTGTCCAAATTTTTGGCAAGCGTAAAAGAAAACATCTGCACACAGAACTCCGATGAGTTTGTCCCCGCGCGACTTGAAGAGATGCTGTTCATGGACAATGAAGTCGTCAGCCCACTGATTGATCTCATTGGAGAAACCCAGCCAGACATGCAGTTTTCTTCCAACACACGAACCCTTCCGCGCTGGTTGAATCAAGACAAAAAGGAAAAAATAAATGCGATCCAAACCGCTGCCCAAATCATTGGTTACGACGTGTCCATTATTTTAGACACCGAGAATAGTGAACAGTATTATTCTCTCAGCGAAAATTCAAACCAAAGAAAAGGTTGGGGCACCTTCATCTTTCGCCCATCTTTGATGGAAGACCTGGCCGTCGAGATTCCACGGCCCCTATTTGAAAATCGTTCGTTTGACTTTGGCGTCAGTCTGTTTCAACGTCCACGAGCGTCGGCGTTGCTGATCGCAGGGGCCCATCCGAGAGCCAACGGCGATGGGTCAGCCGACATTTCCAAGGTCGCCAACCGTAGGAATCTCTTCAATTTGGTCCGCCAAGTACTCTTTCGAAAACTCGGCGACCGACCCTATCTCCTCTGCCAAGCCCGCGCGATTCAAGCCCCTGTCGATTCGGACATTGTGTTGGCTTCGGACGAAGGCGAAACTAGTTTTCAGCAACTTTCACCATTGAAAAAGTGGTTTACGCAGAAGTTAATCGACGACGAATTTTCGATTGGATTTGTTGATGGTTCGCCTAATACAGCAGGTTATGAGCTAGGAATTCTTATGAAAGCAGCGGCTATTCAGGTCGCCAAGAACAAAGAAGTTGTCAGTCTTTGGCTATCACCAGCGCTGCGAACCAAGTACCGCCAACAACACGAAAACAGCACTCTAATCGCGGCAATGAACGCCTGCGATATCAGCGTAACTGTGGGAAATTTGTCCGAACAAGTTCGGCTTCTGGTGAATCCGTCCAATAGCGCATGGGTACCCAGATCAAAAATGCCCATTCCACCGGAGCTTCACGCCGCGATCAGCAGCTACGTAAACAATTTCGACGTCATCAAACTAATCTCGACCAAAGAACAGTTTTCACCATGGTCGTTTAACTGTGTCTTAGACGAAATATCAGGACAAATATTTCTGGTCATCTTGAATCCTCAGCGCCAATTGGCCGCCATTACAAACCTCACCGGTTACATTGGGTCGGAGACATTCGACTTTCATAGATTCGGCAGTGAAACTGTCCGCCAGTTCATCAACTCACGCAAGCTCTGGCTGGAAGCAGGTCGCCGATGAGATACCGCGACTACTTCTGGATTCTGTTTCCAATTCTAATGCTGGTGTGTGCCTACCTCAGTGGCCTGTTGAGGGATATTGGCTTCAGCCCTACCGCTGAAGAAATCAATCGCGACGACGCGAAGCGCGTTAGCACCGTTGTACTCAGCCGTAGAGAATGGGCGGAGTTTCATATTTCGCCTGTCGCCCATAGCATACGCTTGATGACCAACGCGGCGTTAGAAACAACAGAGACGCCAAAAAAGAACCAATCTGATCCCCGAGAGGGTTGGAGATACAACATCGAGTATGAACTGCTGGACGTAGATGGCGAACTGATCAGGCAACACAATTATGAATCTCGAACACGCCTGCGCCAACTAGTGGATGAGGATCAAGGCATCCTAATTAATCCATTGATGTTTGGAAAAACTGGCCGCGTGGCAACCCAAACGCGATTCATTCAAATCCCGATAGATCCTGACCGTTCGCGACCTGCGATATTACGAATCCGCGCGGTAAAATCCGATCCGCAGATTTTGGAAATCGTCGCGCGAGTTAGAACCAAACACCAACGCCCCCACTACGACCAACCAGCGACATGGCGGCAAATTTCGCTTGCCAGCCGGCGAAAATTGGCGAAGTATTGCGTTTTTGACCAGCGGTTTTTGACGCAATCCGAACGCGCAAGCTTACTCCGTTGGCAGTGGTTACAGGCACCCACGTTGAATCAAGTCAGACTTCGCCATCTGTATTTCATTGGAGAAATTGACGACCAAGAAGTGATTGAAGATATTCCTTCTGGCGGCGATACAATCACCGCCACCCACAAAGTCACACTACCTTTGCCCGAGAGACAGGGTAAGTTCAACCTGTCAGTCGAACGTCTGGACAAGTCCAATTCGAATCCGATCTTCTTTACAACTCGGTTCTTTCCCAGCGATCAAAGCGAAAACCTAATTTGGGAAGACGTTCTTGAAGACAACTCGAAAGAACTTAGTTATCCCGTTGGCGGGGGCTTAATTGAATTTGAATCCACCAACGATTCGATATGGTCAGCGAAATGGACGCATGATCAATCCAATGCGTCCTCGGTCATTATCAATGATGTCGATGTGGGATTCGGTCAGTCCGCCGATATGCGGGCCAACAATGGCAACTTGCGAGTTTATCTGGCCGACACTGTCCCTGTCAGCTATCGAGTTTCACATTTCAAAGACCAACCGACGCCCTTTCGGGTCTCATGTCGATTGGCGTTTGGCGACGCATTCGCTTCAGATCAAATCCAATCGAAAATCCGAAACAGCGACGGCGCTTACGTTGAATGGGATGAGCTCAAATATCTAGACTGGGCATGGTTGGACGAGACTGACAAGATTATTGAGAAAGGAAAAATAGCGATCGAACCCACGATTTCGAACTATGACCAATTGTGGAAAGCGGGCGAGCGTCATTTGGTTTCGGAATTCAAACGCTATTATTTTTCGATCCCTCCTGAAGCTGCAAAGATCCAATTCCAATCCAACGAAGTACCGTTTTTGCTTAACGCGTCCGTTCGACCGAACCATCTTCCGGTAGTGACTCGGCTTCCCGAAGACCGTCACCCTTTTGAACGTCAATCCAAGGCTTATAGAAAATGGTACAACCTGCACCCCGATGAGAACTTGCAATTGATCTCGAGAAACCGGTCCTTCGTCATCAGCACGCAGACGCGCCCGCCGGATGCCGATGATGAGGGCTTCGTCGAAAAACGTGAATTCCAATGGCAACGCTACGAACCCAACGGCCAATGGATCGGACGCCAATTGTTGGCTCCTGCGACGATGGAAAGCGTCATCACGAAAGCAAACCGCGGCTCGTCTTTCTATGAGATGCAAAGCCGACAAACATACTCTGTCCAAGACTATAAATTAGGCGTTGCTGCGGACTACCGCCTGATCTACATGGCGCCCCCTTACAACCAAGCCGCGATCGTCGTCAAACAGAATGGGAAAATCGTAGATCGTAAAAAACTAAGCTCTTCCCGAGGAATCATACGACTAAAACTCGATCCATTTGATGATACCTCCACCCTTACATTCGAAGGCCCACCCAACATTCGCATGTTCCTCAGCGGCGGAAACGTAGTCGGTGCAAAACGCTATTTGAAACGCACTGCGTCAAAATTAGAAAACGGAAAGCTGCAATTTGAACACATAAAGACAACCGCTTTGGACGAAGTTCTCACGTTGCTGATCTACCGAAAATCATCTGGAAACGAACGTTGCAAACTGAGCGTAAAAATTGAAGCGGAAAACGAAATCCAAATGCAGAAGTCTGGACCCGTAGAGAGTCTAACGTCACTCCACCAAATTTACGATCTTAAGTCCAGCCCTCAACATCAAACTGCCCTTTTGATAGGGACCGACGCGGAACTTGACGTTGAACACCGCTGCTTCATTAGACTGGGCCCAGATCTTCCCCAGGGGCGCTATACGATTAACACCGAACGCATCGACGAAGAAGAAGGTGGCTTCGTTTTACTATATCAGTCCATACCGCTGCATGAACTTTAAAACGTGCGTTTCAACGTCGACGTAGACGCGATTAGACAATAGACAATGAATCATTTCAAAATCCTCAACTATCTGATAATGAACGGGCTGGTACTTAGCATCGGTGCGACGCACTTGCGCGCTCAAGAATTAGCAACACGCAACCAAGCCCATGTTCACACCCAAGACACGCAAAACATCGACGATACGAAATGGTTCTCAAAAGAAATCATGCGCGAAAAAACGTTTGATGGATTGAGGTCAGTGGAACCCGAAGACGTTAAGCAGTTTGAAATGCTACTCATTGCGACGATTGCAGAGATCGAAAAACTAGAAAATAAAATCACAGTTGAAGAACTGCAAAATCGTTGGGCAAAGCTTGACTGGCAGTTGACAAGATCTCCTTCGGGGAACATCTTCGTCGTGCGCGAACATCTGGATCATCAGCATGGACGAGGTGTTTACGCATTTAGATGCGGTCATAGATCGCGGATCATTTTGCAAGCGCCACATCGCTTCAATGACCTGATGACCGGGTCAATCGCGATCCGTCTCTTCCAAGAACAGGCGGTTTCTGCAATAGCCCTCAATACGATTCACCGAAGTGAGATTGATTTGTCTCATACCAATTTGCATTTCATCAACTCCTTCACATCGGCGGTCATTAAGGCACGCCACGACATCGCGATTCTACAAATCCACGGGTTTACCAACGACGGCAAAACGGGCGCTGCCAAATCCGCCAATGTCATTGTCAGCGACACCACAAATTTTCCGGGGCGATCTGCGCGAAAATCTGCTGCGGAACTCAAAGCGACTTTCGGTGCGGACCACACCCGTTTGTTTCCCGTCGATATTCGGACCCTGGGCGGAACGACAAACAGTCAAGCAAAATTGGCCCACAGCCTCGGCTGCCCAGACTTCCTACACATCGAACTCAACCGAACCTTCCGTAACAAACTCAATGCTGACGCTAGCGTTCGCGCGACTTTCTTTGCCAGTATGACTGCTGGTATCAGCAAGTAACCATTTTCGCGGAACCCTTGAAGGCGGCTGCTCCGTCCGCTCAAAAATGCCTTCGTCGCCTTTTAAAGAAAGCTTTCGTTGGCTTTTTCACGCCTTTATGTAACCGCGATTGTTAAGTCCATATTACGTTGGCCCGCTAATCAATTTGAAAGCATTTTTGGCCTCCATTTCGCCCCGGACCAGAAGGGGTTGAGACTTTAATCTTTTCTATTTCCGTTGTGATAAACACGGAAAATCCCTACTCTCCGGCAATATTACGACTCGCTAGCAGGCGTGCTTTGTGCGCCTTGGTCGCGGGTCTCTGTCGAGCCCCGAAAAAGAAGTTTCATACGTTCGCGATTCGATCTCGAACGTGACCTAAATGTCCTCTCGCAACGAACGTAATCGATGCTTGTTTAAACGCGGAGGTTCTGCGCGCGGGCGGCCAATCGCCAGAAACCTTCTTTTTATTTTACTCTCACTTCTCTGCGGAATATCGTCTGCCGAAACGACGCTCGACAGCGCCAAAGAAGCCCGGCTTCCTCAACGCGCTCCGCTGAAGTGGGAGAACTTGACCGATGGCCAACAGTATATTGCAGGCCCTACGCCTAAGTTCAACCGCGCTTACAAGTTCTGCATCGTTGATCTACGTCCCGGTGAGTCGATTGACTTCCAGGTTCCAGAACAAGAGTTCATTCGCGTTCTCAGCTGCGGAAGTGAAACAGTCGCTGACGATGTTCTGCAGGTATGGACCTCCAACGGTACAGGTTTGTTTCGCAAACTGAAACCATCCATTGCCACTGATGGCATGTCGATGGTAGCGGCGCCTGATGATGCGGGGCTTTCCATCGGACGTGTAATGTGTTCACCGGACGCCCCATCCTCAATGGCGGTCGCGGTATTCACATCGGCCCGTTATCAGCACCGCAGTTTGGACTACTACCAGTGCGACATAACGTGCGATGAAAAACGCGTCAAAATCAGCGACGACCGAGGCAGAAGACCTCTGTACTACACGCCTTTGAAATCTGGCCGGCGCTATCCGCTGGAAATGGAAGGCAGCTCACGTTTGCGGTTAGAAACGCGGCTGAAGTACGATCTTGATGCCAGCCAACACCAGTTCTATTGGGTCAAAATTTTCGTTGATGGGATACATCACAAAACGCTGTTGTTCGACACCTTGCCGCAGCGTATGCACCGTGAATTCGTAAGTAGCGCAGAAAGGCTGATTGGTGGGCGCGAATTTGAATATCTGGACATAGAAAATGATTACGAATCAGTCGAAATTGAACTCTCCCATTCGGCCTACGTGCGCGCTAACGCTATCGGCCTAAATCTTTGCAATCCCCTAACCAACCGTCGTTTTAACTTTCCCATTCTGGAGAAACAGTTAACAGGCGAAGATTCATGGTTAGAACAGGAATGGTTGGACGATGGCAAAACGCTGGATGAGTATCTCCAAGGCGCCGAGGTCATCCCCCCTGCCCCGACTGATTCGTTGTGGGATCCGTTTTTGAATTACCCGCGCCTTCTGGAGGTCGCGCGGGACAACGGTGTGATTCATGGCGGGCTGCGTGCGTACATGTGGATGCGTGCGATCGCTTCCCGTCGGCGCGGTGAAAGCGACTTTGGCGATGAGGTTTCCGCTGCCGAACTTGTCGGTCGGATTAAGAACCGATTCACTTACTATCGAGATTTCTCTCCCATTGAAGTCACTCCTGCTGCCGCTCCGCGATTCGTTGGTTTTCCGTCGCGCTCGATCCGAAGACCCAATCAAAGCGAAACAGAAACCATCGTTGGTGAACAACACATCATCGAAGCAGCTAAAAGACTGCCGACGACAACACTTTATCGTTTGGCAACCAATGGCGATCAATCGTGTGGCTGTCATGGTCTGCGGTTTCGCCCACAGCAATCGCTTGGCCGGACGCTGATCAGGTGGATCGTCGACCGAAACGACGTTGCCTCCGACGTCCAGATACAGGTTCAATACGATGACCGACCACCTGTGACGCTCAGTCTTGAGCCCCATTCAGCATTGCCAACCGAAGCATTCATCCCGGGACGATCAGAAGCGGCAATGGCCAGTCTTTCAGTAGTCCACCACCGCTACGACAGTGGCCCTTGGGGAGGTCCATTTGCTGCGATTGATCAAAACGTTCCCATGATTAAAGCTGCCATCGCCGAGATGATTTTGCCCTCCGGCGTAAACGCGGTGAAGGTCACCGCGACATCCACCACCGAGGATGCCGTCGACATCGGCTGTCAAATTCTGGTTTCAGCCCACACTGAACTTTCTGAATCTGCCCATCTCAAGCATTCCAAGCACGCCAGTACGATGCCGGAAATGAGACAGTTTTCAGGCGAGCAATTAGATAACGATTCGCTTGGTCTTCAACGTTTGCTCAACAGCCACATGGAAAACTTCACCAACGGCATTACCAAGGGCAATCAGTTAGAGCCTCCAGTAGAAATTTGGTCAACCAAACGCCTGGAACAAGCCCGCACCGCCGCGTTGACCGCAGCAAACGATGGAAACTGGCCAGCGGTAATGGAGTATCTGACCGAGATGGTGCACCATTCGAAGTCGACAAAACGCAATGATGCGATTGTGACACGCGCCCAATTATTAGAGCACGCCGGCGAGCATTTCCTTGCCAACCGAGAGCGTCGGGGCTGGTTGATGTTCTCCGACAACGTATCGCTTAAGAAGCTAATGTTGCAAGCGCTATTGAATGAAAAAGCTGGACGGCCAAATGAAGGCTTCTATCGTGAAAATCTATTGTCGGTCGGAGCCAGCGAAATCCCCGGTGCCGACTTGGAGATCGAGCTTGCAAAACAACTGGCCGCCAATGGTCGCTACCGGTTTGCGTTTCTGGCGATCCCACCAGATGCTGTCGGAGATGATGTCGAAGAGCTCAGGTTGCGTTGCTGTTTTCAATTGAGATGGTGGAGGTCGTACAAACAATCACTCAAACGCGTCACCGATCTAGAGCAACGAAGTTTCTGGGGCGGCATCAAGCTTCTTCAGCTGGGGAAATACAAACGCGCCTTCAAACTACTTTCGGCCGCCGGCGAGCGCGGTCAAACTTGGATCACGCACTGGAAATATGGGGACCATGTCTATTCCCGACTCACCAGCCCCGATTTCCTAACTCGCATGGCAGCCGTCGAGGACTGGCAAAGGTACTTGGATAAAACGCCAGGACCAAGAATCAAACAGTTCGATCCCTCGGTCGTAAAATCTTGCTACGGCGCTGCCACAATCTACTCGACTGGCAGGGACTTGAGATACGATTCCTTCACTTCGTTGCAGGCAGCACCGGCAACGGTGGCGATCCAAGGGCCAGCACGTATTTCGATTGAATCGCGCCCGCTACGCAATTTGCAATCACCTAAATTGATCAATGGCATGATGGAGATTATCAATGGTTCCCAAGTTCAACGCGTGCCGATTATCAACAATAGACTTTCTAACACGTTGCAAATCGAAGGCCGCGAAGAGTATCAATTTCCAGGTGAAAAAATCATCACCTCAATTGACCTTCCTCAAGGTCTCAACGAAATTCAATTAGGCAGCAATCAAACCGATATGATTCATCGCGTTTCCACGTGGCGACCGGAAATTCTGTCACCTGTATTACCCCCGATCAACGAAACAACACTCGCCGCCGTCATCGTCGGGAGATTTGGCAACACGCACCATCCGCAGTTACCTGATGGACTTCCGAATCGAATCGGCGTCGAAAAGACGACACCTGATCTTGTGCGATTGGTATCGCGTGAAGCCGGCGGCCATTCAATGGCCCATGGCCTTATTCAATTCACTGGTGATGACCTTAATTTAGCTCGCCTCACTCCCCATCTGACGGAGCAGCTTGGCGATCTTCCTGTTTGGCAAAACCGAATCGTACCGGTTTACCTTCCGCTTGAGCTTCAACATCAAGACGAAGTTTACCGAGCGGCTATTGCCATCGCCTACGACGATACTCCTCTAGAAGACAACGATGCTGATTTAGCGCGAATGAAGAAAATCACGATGCTACAGAAGCTTGTTCAAGCCCACCCTCAACACCAAGACCTGCGACGCCTACTGGGCCAAGTCAAAACGGGCGCGTCGTGGCAGCGGATGGAACAATTTGATCGCAGAGCCGGAGTCTACATCGAACGGGTCCAACAGTGGCGGCCCGACAACCCAAGCACTCGAATTCGCAAGTCGTTACAGGGGAATCTCTCACCACAGCGCGTTTTGCTGGGGGATGAACCGTTGATTCTTGACCTGACTTCCATCTTTTCACCGGAGGTTGAAATCTCGCTCATACGCCCGCGCGTTGGATTTCTTCCTATGGCCAAAACAACCGTGATGTGGGAAATCAACGGACAACACGATCAAGTCACTTTGAAGGACCACGACGATGTCGAAACATTTCGCATCAAAATTAATCCCGACAACACTCAGATTTCTCTGTGGATGCCGCAGCCCTATGCCAACCATTACGTGCACGTTGACGTGAAGGAGATTCTGCCTGATGGCACCGTGGATGCCGACAGCGATCTCTCTAGCAGCCTTGGGTCGGTCAAGCGTTCCTACCACGTTGCCACCCAGGAGGAACCATTGCGTTTTCGAGTGGCTGGCCCCAACGTGATTCGTGTTGACCAACTTATCCAAGAGAAGATTGTCACCAAGATCATTCCCGTTACCAAAGAAAGTCGCACATTTGAAATGGTACCGGGAGAAGGGCAGAAAGTCGCGCGATACAGAATTTACAAAATGGACCTAAGCGCACAGGGTCCTCCGATCTACCGCGCGCCACCACCTCCTGTCTGCAGCGACAAACACTGGATCAACTCCACGGTCGAAGCGGTCTTTGATCAAGTCGAAAACAGATTTACAACCGATGACTTGGATTTGCTTGGGTTGCGATCACCTGACGCAAATCAAGTCGATGTTGATGTCGAGGACGCGACGCAACTGGGGCTACAAGAAAGTGGGACCACCGGGCTGCATCTCGGCTATCGCTCACGTCGTCCACTGGACGAATTTCCGACCGGTGGTGAGCCAGGCCGATTCTTCGAAGTCGGTCTAACCAATCACTACTTCGACCAATGGAGCAACCAATATCGCAAAACCGAATTACTCGTTCGACCAAGGTTGGGATCCGGTCCAACCTTCGGATTTCGCCACGGCCGGCAAGACTCAAACCGCATCGTCGACGACGCTTCCAATAACTCCGCCGATTCATGGGGGCCGTTGTATTCGCAATGGAACGTCTTCGCATTCGGACAGTACGCAGGAACACCGCTGCTGCCGGATTCACATTCGTTCCCATGGACGGCCGGTTTGTCGGGAAGCATTTCGCGCAAACATTATTTCAATCCAAACTTAAGCCATCGACCGGTGTTAAGCTTTCACGGTCGCTTCCTCAGTGAGGACAACAACGGTTTCGCGCCCGGAGAATTGGACCAAGACATATTTACGCGTTACAAACGAGATCACCGCTATGGTTTACGGCTATCAGACAGGTTCGTCTATCAATGTTGCCTTGACCGACGCGTCTATTTAAGGCCCATGTTAAACAGTAACGAAGATCAACTAATTCCCGACAATGCTGGTTTTGAGATTGGATCGGATCAATTGTTTGGACCGATACAGCTGCACGCCGACTATCGAATGACCCAATTTTTTGCCGATAACGACCGAAGTAAGGCTGCCCTGCAAAACCTCTTTCGCGTTGATGTAAAAGTAGAGCGCTGGCATCGCGGCGGGCACCGATCCGAGATTGATCTCTCCGTCCGCCATGCGATAGATGGCGGCACCAGTTTCGGACTGTTTTTCCACCACTATTTCAATGACGGTCGCGGCTATCGCGACTTCAATCCAAATTCGATTCTGTTTCGCTCGTTAAAGCAAGAACGCGCAGCGAAAGTCAACCACTCCTATCCCGACTGAACCCAACTTAAAAATCTATGGCGACTGGTGTTCAATCTAGCAAATCAACAGACCAGCCCCAGCTTCTGATGGGTGAAAAGACCTGGGATGTTGAAGAGTCCAAACATGAAGACTCTTCGGCGAATCCACTAGGACGTGCAACGTTACGATCACTTGGCAGTTCAGTGGGGCTTCGCCAGGTACGTAGACTAATGGAACTGGGGCTCAATGAATTTCAAATCAAACTTAACTCGGGTCTTATCACAAGATTACAGGATGGCTATCAAGCTTGGATCAGAAACATAAAGCAGGTTGCTGAAAACAATGTTCGCAATGCCAAGCAACTCAGTGATCAACGGTGGCTGCTTGACGAAATCAACACAAGTAAAAGCCGACAGAGCAACCCAACTCCCCGTTTTCTTTGTGATTTTCTGTTCATGCAAATCCAAGAACAGCTGGAAGGGCTCTCCAAACTCAATACGTTGAATAAGCAGTTTCGCCGCAATCTTGCTACGGCATCTACCACCAAAGTCCGGCAGGAACTGATTCTCCACTTCGCTCAATGTTTGAATCCCGATCCCGACTCACTAGTAAAGGACGAACGAGCATTCGCACGTTGGTTTGATGAAGAGGCACTCAGTGACCGCTTTGAAAAGCGCCGCGGCGAAGAAGAGCTGGTTCTCTGTTTTACTTTAGATCGTCTGGCTTCAACCGTCGTTCATGTTTTTCATCGCGCCATGGAGTTTAACAGTGCTCATTTTGGTGGCGCCACCGACGATCTAACCAAGCGTATTAATGGCATCTGGCAACGCCTTAACATTGAAACTTCATTGCTACCAGCCTTAGTGTACCAAGGTGACGTGCGGATTCATTGTGCGGCTATGAAATCATTGCGTGTCATGCTGGAGGCGTTGCCCAGCACGATCGCGTGGACGGTTGTCAGTAAGCGCATGATCGGGTTCATCGACCGATCAGCGCGACAAAAGACCTCTGATGTTTGGATTCAATGTGAAGCGCTAACGATTCTCTCAAATCTATCTGTCGACGCGACGCTTAACGTCATTGATCAACGGCTTAGTAGCCCCGGCACTGGGGACGACATTTTTGTACGCCGACATGCGTGGAGCTTGATCGAAAAACTTCTCACCGGAGGCGACGGACACGACATCAATTTTCCTTGGCCGGGCGACCCCAGCAGCTTCGTTCGCCAAAAAACGGCGGAAGCACTTTTTTTCTCGTTTGACCGTTTGACCCACCGGCGTTGGCGACAAATCGTACTGGGCGATTCCGATCCAAAAGTTCGGGCGGCCGCCATCGCCACCGCCTCGCGCCCCGGTTTGCAAACGCAGCAGAGCATCAATTTTTTTAGAGTCCTGCCGCATGTTTTCAAAAGTGAGCAAGACGATTTTGTTCTCAGAACTGCGTTGTGGACCGCGACCGACGTGCTGGCTCGAAGCACTGCAAAACTATCGGCTCAAACGATTGGCGACCCCAGCCAATCGCAGTTCACAATTATCACGCTGTTTGCGAGGCAAATACAACCCGCTATTCTACAGCTTCAGCAAACACACGATTCGGTCCCGGTACGACGCTGGGCCGCACAATGCAACGAACGCATTTGGGGTTTGTTGGATGAGAAGATCCGACCATTGATCGAACGAATGAGCCAGGAAGTTTCGCACATCGAACCCGGGCGTTCACGCACTTTTCCAGCACAGTGGTTTGACTGGGTCGATGAAGTAACGCTAACAAGGTTGTTTGCAGTCTTATCGCAAGATGATTTTGGTTGTGAAGTGCAGAGAACATGGTGGGGACTGCGTGTCACCCGTGGTCCAATATTTGGAACGCGGCTGTGGCGATTGCTACACGAACTTCGACGATCCGCGACCGACAAACGCCAGGGCCACCGACACAGCATCGGCCGAATCAGCACCGCACGGCTCAAAGCCCCCTCGCAGATCTTAGGAGAACTTAGCGAAACTAAGGTGCCGGGCGAACCACTTACGATTGCCAGCGACAGCACTTGGCGCCCTTTCTTGCCCTTGGTCGACGATCTGATTTCAGCGTTGAACATGAGTTGGTTCAAACCCGCAACCGTTAAGATTGTCTCCAGCCAGGGCATTACCTCAATCACGCCGCCCCCCAAAGTCGGCCAAAGAATCGCCGCCTGTTATTCATTGACCAAAGATTTTTCAAAGTACGCTACCCTGAGAAACTGGAACGATGGAACGACCGATGCAAGCTCGTACATTGATTCTATTCGCGCGCTAGGATTTGAAGTCACTTTCAAAACGCATCGGTACGACCCAGAGAGCTACACCACCGATTGCCAATCTTTGCCACCAAAAAGAGAGACCCGTTTAAAAAACAGCATCGACTCCAGTGTCTCGAGATTCTTTGGAAACGTGACTCAGCTTTCGCCAATCGTTCTTCCATTGGCGACTCACTTACTCGGTGCTTCGCACTATGACACGGCAGTCGGTCATCTGAAACGATTCACCGAATACTTCACTTCGCTGTACGAAAACTCACTCGAAGAACTGGTTTTGTTTTCCTGCTTAGTGCTGTTTTGTGTAACATTACGCCATCTGTGGATGAATTTTTCGTTACGCCAATCTCGCAAGAGAATTCCGCTTTCAATCGGCGGTTGGGGAACCCGTGGCAAATCGGGAACCGAACGTCTCAAGGCCGCCTTGTTGGGTTTCATGGGGCATGGACTGGTTTCAAAAACGACCGGTTGCGAGGCAATGTTCATACACAGCCACGCATTTGGGCAACCGTTGGAAATCCCTTTCTTTCGTCCCTATGACAAAGCCACGATTTGGGAACAGCGGAACCTGGTTAACATCGCCGCCAAGCTCAAACCGTCAGTCTTCTTGTGGGAGTGCATGGCGCTCAACCCTGCTTACGTTAATGTGCTACAGCATCAATGGATGCAAGACGACATCGCCACAATCACCAACACCTATCCCGATCACGAAGACATTCAGGGACCGGCCGGCTATGACGTCGCCAAAACGATCGCTTGTTTCGTTCCCAATAAATCTCTGTTGGTGACAACCGAGGAACAAATGAAACCCTTCGTCACCCAACAGTGCCTGCGTAATAAAACGACGTTGCAGTCAGTGGGTTGGCTGCAGTCGGGTTTGATCACGAATGACATCTTGAATCGGTTTCCTTATCAAGAGCATCCCGATAACATCGCGCTAGTGTCACAGATGGCTTCCAATCTGGGCATGACGCATGAACAAGCGGTCAAAGCAATGGCCGATGATTTAGTGCCCGATCTGGGCGTCTTGAAAACACATCCCGTTTCGACAGTAAAGTCCCGGCGTATCGAATTTACCAACGGCATGTCCGCGAATGAGCGTTTTGGCTGCATGGGCAACTGGAAACGGTTGAAGTACGACGTCCAAGACCCTTGGACCGACCCGACAACATGGATTGTGGGTGTGATCAACAATCGAGCTGACCGTGTGCCACGTTCGCGCGTCTTTGCAAAGATCATCGTCGAAGACATTAACGCGGACCGATTCTTTTTAATGGGCACCAATCTTAACGGATTAAAAAAATTCATTGACGAAGCGTGGCAAGACAAATCCGAAACGATGACGCTGAAAAAAACCGATGGATCCTGGAACATCGAAAGCGCCTTGGCAACGTTGAAGGAAACGGCATGGAAATTTCGCCAACCCGTAGAAGAACAACAAATCAAAGTGCAACTAAAACACATGGTAAGCAGCGTGGCTGTAGAGATGACAGCCCGTGGTTTATCAGACCCTGCGGTTGATCTCGATCTCACCGCGATCACTCCCAACAGTGATCTAACGGAATTGTTGGCGGAAGCGGGCTTCCCCGAAGAATACACCAAGGCAATCGTCGAACAACAAGCGTGGCTCAATCGAGCTTATACAGAATTTCGAGACTTGCACGAAACGATCAAGGATGCTCCCCAAGAGATCGCGGACACCGTCGATAAAAAGTATCGCGCAATGCTCAATCGCTGGTTCTCCCGGAAGTTGATTATCGTTGCAGATTCAGAAGCCACCGGTGAACAAGTTGTTGGTCAAATTGTTCAAGAGGTCCCGCCAGGCTATTTAGCGCGTACGATGGGAATGCAAAACATCAAGGGAACAGGGCTCGATTTCGTCTACCGATTCCAAGCATGGGACACGTGCTTCGAAGCTTGCGAAGCGACACAGGATCGCCGACCGGTGGTTGCCGAGAAAGCGATTGCCGCTTTGGTGTCGATGCCGGTCATCGGACAACTGTGCGTGGAAAAATTGCAAGAGACGATTGCTATTTGTCGAAACAGCAAAGTGCTGCAGCGGTCAGACCTGCAATCGCAGTTGGACGGATTGAAAACCCGCGTTGATGCTGCCGCACAAAAACTTGCTGATGGGCCGAATGCTTCAGCTGATTTTGACGAAGGTCCAAGCCCCATCGAAAACTCGTCTACATTGCGGCAACATTTGCGGACACTGCACCAATGGTCAGTCCAATGGGCTGAGGAATTTCTCGATGTAAATGATTCGATCCGTCGACGCGCGAAAGCTGACTTAATTTACAAGGACTATGTCGCGTGCCGCATCAGCCGACAGCGCGCCGTTGTTGAGCTTCGGATCCTAAATAAACGGCAAAAGGGTGGCTGGTTGAAAGAGGATTCCAAGAAGGTTCGAAGCAAGTTGCTGTTGAAGAAGTAGGACTCCCTCCAAATACTATTAGAGAGAAGCTTCAAGATCCAACTGGCATTTTCTGTCCAAAGTCTTGGATAAACTCTCCGAAAACCAGACCGGCTCAGGCAGGAAAGAGCTATAATTGAACCACAAATGAAAAGACTATCTTAGGCCAGAAGACGGACATCACCGGATAAGTGATGTCTACTTTAGAGTAACATCTGTGAACACTTCTTTCCCAACCGCCTCGATTCGAACCGCATTTACGCTTGTCGAATTATTGGTCGTCATCGCAATTATCGGCATCTTGGTTGGGATGCTGCTGCCGGCAGTGCAGAAAGTGCGCGAAGCCGCGCGAAGAACCCGTTGCCTCAACAACATGCGGCAACTGATGCTTTCGGCGCACATGTTTCACGATTCTAAACATGGATTTCCGCCGTCAGCTATTGGAGGCGAGGAATGGACGATTGGCTTCGGTCCTGCGCGGGCCGGCTACATCACTTGGCCTGCGTTTCTTTTGCCCTTTTTAGAGCGAGGCAATCTGGCCAACAGAATTGACTTCAATTATTCAGCATATATTTCGGATTCAACAGGTCAGCACGATTCGCTGTCCGGTGTCCACCCCGCCAACGTTTCAGATCAAGTGAACAAGTTTGCGTCGACCAATGCTCCCCCTTTGTTTTCGTGTCCCTCAGTTGCGAAACAATTTGAACAGGGCGAACACAAAGACTACGCCATCAATGTCGGTGGGCAACTGCCTTGGTATCCCTTCAATCGAGACGGCAACGGACTGGGCTTCCTCGATTCAAAAATCCGGATTGAACAAGTCGGCGACGGCACTTCCAACACTTTTCTATTCCTGGAGCGGAAGCGATACGATGGACGTAACCTCAGCGACAACACGCGTGTCAACCCATTTCTTTGGGCGTCCTTCAGACACAACGGCCAAGTGCTGTACGGTTATTCGGCCGACGAACCCGAGATCATCGCCCTATTTAAAATCGGACAGCTTTGGAGAGCACCCGCCAGCGATCATCCCGATGGCATCAACGTGGCTATGTGCGACGGAAGTACACGGTTTTTATCAGACTCAATTTCATTTGATCCGTACCGAGCGACATTCACACGTTCTGGTGGCGAAGTAGAAGTCGCCCAAATCGGTGACTGATCAAACGTAAAATCAAACGACCACTCTTGATACCCGATTACAAAATTGTAGCGGCAGGCCATAGGCGGCTTTCGCTCCTAGGTTGCGAATCTATGCGAAGATTCGCAAAAACTATCAGCCGCAGCCTCACCGCGCAAGTAGCGTTTTTTCGCCGAGCGGAAGACTAGTATTTTATGTCAACTTGGTTTTCGGGTAGAGAACTGCAGCTGGACTCGCCAGAGTTCAGGCTTTGTTGACAGGACCGAATTCTGGCGAATCCGGCTACCCGAAAATTGAATTGGGGCAAACTACTAGTATGAGCAATTACTGCTGCCGAGTCCCTACTGGCATGCGATTACCGGTGGAACGGGCCGTGCGTACCATTGCTTTACCAGTTTGTGATGTGCCGGTGAGGTAATTGTCGATTTGGGCGTCTTGGTGAATGCGCTGAATTTCTTCCTGCATTGCCAAGCGAATTTTTTTCTCATGAATGTTCTTGTGCAATTCGTCCTGCACCGCATCGAAGTCAGCGACTTGCGGATTGGTGCGGCCCTTGCTGAACAGAATCGCCCAGTGTTCTCCCAATTGAATTACTTTTGAGATTTCATTCTTTGACAGTGAAAACGCTTCGGCTTCCAACTCGGGTTGGCCACCAAACTTCTTCACGGGGGGGACTTGGCCAAAATTATTTTTGGACGCCGGTTCAATTGAATACTGATGCGATAACTGGCCAAAATACTCTGCTGTTGGATTGGCGGCAGCCATTTTCCAAACTTTCGTGGCAGCGCGCTGGTCTTGGAAGACGATCGCCAATACCTCAACGCCCGGTCCGAAATTGGCTTCGTAGCCTTTCTGCAAATCTTCTTCGGTCACTTCAACGTTGTCAGTCACCAATTTCTTGAGTGCTACCGTGGGCCAGACCTGATCTTCAATATAGAAATCGACCTTACTTTTATCGTTTCCTGTAACAAAAGCCAGATACTCGTCGATGTTGACTTCGCCACCTGGTAGTCGCTGTTTTACTTGTTCCGCTGCTCGCTCGATTTCGGCGGTTACCTCTTCTTGCTCCACGGACATGCCGTTGCGTTCAAGCTCTTGAACCAACAGAGTACGATTGACTTCAACTTCCAGCATCATTTTGCCATAGCGTGTAATGCATTCCTCGGCGACTTGGTTCTTCAACACTTTCTGGCCGTTGACCGTCGCGGCAACACCAGGCATTTGTTTTGAAAGTTCAGGATTATTCATCACGTTGACGATTTCAGCTGATTCCTGCAGGTTGCGAAATAGATCTAACGCTGAACTGCGTAGCTTGTCGCGAGTGATTTCTTCGATGAGGCGCTGGTGGACTTGCGTGAGCTGCTCTTTGGTAAGTTCTTCAGCCGGGAATACGCGTTCGCATCGCAGCACCAAAAATGCCCCATCGACTTTAAAGACATCGGAAATTTGACCGGGCTGAAGCGAAAACGCTACATTTTCGAATTCAGGAAATCCACTGTTGCGGCGGATGGGAGGCAACAGCCCACCCATCGCAGCGCTGTTGGTGTCGACGGAATGTTGTTTGGCCAGTTTCTCAAAGCTCTCGGGTTCAGAGCGTAGAATTTCGCGCAGCGTTCTGGCAGCCTCTAAATCAGCTAAAGCGATTTGACGCACCTGAATCTTTGCACCAAATTCAAACTCCATCTTCTGCTGGAGCTCTTGTGGTGTGACCTGAATCTGAGCTTCGGCGATGCGTCTCAGGGCCAATTCGTTCCAAACGATGTCATTTTTATACTGATCAATTTTGATGTCCCGCTTGCTTTCGATCAGCTTTAAGTAGCGGTCAGCAGAAAGCCCGAACTTTTCGGCTTTTTCGCGAATGGCTTCGTTGATGTCGCCTTCGGTGATTTCGATACGTTGCTCTCGCAACTTGTTCATCACCAATAGTTTATTAATGATGCTTTCCAGTACATCGTTGCCAAATCGACGCATGGATTCGTTGGCCAGTTGTTGGCGCGAGATTGGCCGACCGTTTACCGTCGCCATCGTTGAAATTCTTTTCTGGCCCGTTTGCGATACAGGCTGTGCCCTTGGAGACGATTGCTGTGCCGACGCCGAAGGGGCCGATGCGACCGTCACTATAAGTACAGCAAAAGCGGCAGAAGCAAAGAACGAAAAGGATTTCGCGAACATAGGGTAACTCCATTCACCACATAAAAAACGGCCTTTCCTTAGGCCAGCCCACCCTGGCGGAGCGTACGGCTCCAGGTGTTGATCACTTGTGCCGAAGTATGGAAAAATTACAAAAAAGGGTCAAGCCAGATATCTGCTGGCATTGGCAGATTGAGAAGAGGCCGGGAATGAAAAGTATGCCAGCAATCAAAGCAGACTTTTCGCAATCGTTACGACCCACTTGCGAGTGCGAACTATCGTTTCACAACGGGAAACTTCTTTCAGCGCTTCCAATGGTACAAACGATACACTTGTTATTCGCAAACCCTAGTTTGAGTAAAGGCCCTACAATGTTGCTAACTCGATCGTCCCGTATTACGGCGTTAACTATTGCCGTTGTCTTATTCGCTGTTGTGTCTTCATTGGCGTCGGATTGCCAAGCCCAACGGCGACGATTTGTACCCGGCCAAGAATTGGGAAGATTTTTGGGTATTGGCCATGGTGCTGGCTTTCACTGCGCCAACGCGGGCCAAAACACGGACTACTACAATCCATACAGCGCTCACAATTCGGCGTTGACCGCAGGTTACGATCACTACAACGGAAATTATCAAGGTTACGCGAGCTTTGACTCTGACACCGTTGCCCATTCGTCCTACACCGGTCGGGACCAAGATCAACACTCTGTCTTTGAGTCCATACCCGGTCAAACCGTTCAGCCAAGTTTCGAACCGGCCGTCGATCGCACGCGGAAGAAAAAGCAAGAAGCTACGTTCGATCCAGATTTTGGTTTCGACAATGATTCAGACTTTGATGAAGATGAAGAGTTCGACGAGGCCTCTGAATTCGGCTCAACTTCAAAGTCTGATTTTGATTTACCCTCAAAATTAGATGACTATAAGGCTGCCGACTTGGCATCGGAAGGCGAAGGGGGATTCGATCAGCTAAAAAGCAACTTTGACGACGTGCAAGATGCTGCTGAAACACAGTTAAAGAAATCTCCGGCCGTCGGGGAAGAATCGACGTTCTTGGACTAGGCGATCCGCTGCAAAGCTGCGTTAGAAGTTGATTACCGACTTGGACCTTGCAGTACGGACCGTTTTGCCGATCGCGGAGCCGACATTGAATACTTCATGCAGTTCATAGTCTGGAAGAATCGGCTGAGTTGTCCCATCGGGCATTTTGAGAATGGCAAAGTCGTCCTTGCGATCTTCGCCTACTCCGCGCGGCAGCAAAGGGAATGACGTGTGCAATTCGATTTGGCCCAACACACTGCCACCGGCTGCTGCCACCGAGGATACATCATAAGCCGTCGCCAAGCTGACGTCGGTGAATTGACCATCAATCCATCCGTGCAAACGTTCTTCTTTGGGCTCGATTAAGAATCGGCCCGCAAAACCAGAATCCACGCCCAGCTCTTGCAAATCCGGTAGCCACTGCTCAGCCAACCAACAAGGCATTGCCACTTGGTTCGTTTCCACGTGAATCCGCAATTGATTGGTGGCTGCAATGTGATCGATATTGCACTGCACCACGGCGTGCTGATCATTGAGCGGATTCGCGTTTCTCATCTGAAGCGTAACTACCGCACGCGCCCCTTCGGCGGTTGGGTTGGTGGTGATCTCAATCGGTGACACACGCAATTCGCGTGTCTGACCGCCTTGAGATGTCGTCAAGACGACGTCATTGAGCAGCACCGAACTTGCCCCCGATCCCATCAATTTGTGCTGTATGGTTTCAGTAAGGTACTTCAGTCCATGATTCGACAACCGAATTTGATCGCGAATTACGACTTGGCTTCGCCCAGGCGCGAATTTTAAATCGACTTCCATCGCCGACAGCACCGCTTGCCCATGTCCGTCAAAAACGGTTACGTCGCGCAGCACCGTCTCGTTGGGACCCAACGTTTCGACAGAGTGCAGCTGCGTATGAATACCGGTCTTTGAGAGAATTTGCTGTTGCCAGTAGTCGGCCGTGCGTGGGTGGCAAGCGCGGTAAACGATGATCGCCGTGGGAAGGCAGCAGAAAAACAGAAATAGCAAACGACAAAAAAATCGGCGTTGGTTATCACTCAATCGGTTTTCCATGGCTGACTTCCTGTCATATCCAAAGTCTGTAGTAACGGATCTGCTCAAATGATCCTTCGTTGTGCCGCCGATTTAGTCTGATTTCAATTTGAATATTAGCCGTTTGGGCGCTAGCCCCGGTTTTGCCTTCGGAGAACCGGGGCTAGCGCCCAAACGGCTAACTAAATCAACAACACCTGAGTACCGGCCCGCCGCTAAGTTATAGCACACAGACTATCCATCCTCGGAGAGGATTCTTCAAACTCGAAATAGTCGCTAGCACCCTGCCCTGCTCGGGCAGCCGTGTCAAACGATCGCGTCGAAAACCCTCACGTTACGCCAAGTTTCCTTGTTACGTTCAATAAACGCGACATGTTCGGGATGGTCTTGGTAGACGTCATGCGTTTGGCGGTTTTCAAAAACGACTACCAGTGACACGTCAAAGTCAGAATCGTTCACCTCCCGATCCAGTTCTATGTCGCGGATTCCGACATGCATACTTACAACGCCACCAGGCCGACTCAGATAAGTATTACATTCGTCGACCAGAGTTTGGCAATTTTCAGGTGTATTGTCTTTCAGCGCGAAAAACACACAGTGCGTCAGTTGGCCGGTTGAATTGGGCATAGATCCTGCTTGGTAATTAAAGAGGTAAAAGTTGTCAGCTTGCCAGCTAACTCGAGATCACCTAATTTACAGCCAGTTTTACAGATGACAACACAAGACGTGAGCCAGCAGTGCCGATTCAACCGATCACCACCGTCGCCGATCTTCGTAGCCTGACCGATGGTTTCAAATCAAAACAGCAGACCATCGGCGTGGTGCCGACGATGGGGGCGCTGCATGAAGGTCATTTGAGCCTGGTAAAGGAGTCGTTGAGTAACAGTGATCAAACACTGGTCACGATTTTCGTCAATCCAACTCAGTTCGCCGCCACCGAAGACCTGGGGCAGTACCCACGCCCCTTTACCGATGATTTAGCGAAGCTAGAGTCACTTGGGGTGAAGCATGTTTTTGTGCCGGCCGACGGCGAAATGTATCCTGACGGATTTTCGACAGCCGTTGATCCGCCCGATGTATCGGGCAAACTGGAAGGCGAATTTCGGCCGACTCATTTTGGCGGCGTCGCGACGGTCGTTTTGAAACTGCTGAACATGACACAAGCCGACATCGCGTTCTTTGGTCAAAAAGACTATCAGCAAGTGCTAGTGATCCAAACGATGGTGGCTGACCTTAACGTCAACGTCGACATTCGCGTCTGCCCCATCGTGCGCGAAAGTGATGGTTTAGCGTTGAGCTCGCGTAACGTTTATTTGTCCAACGAGGAAAGAACAATCGCGCTGACGCTCTCAAAGACACTCGCCCACGTGGAAGACCTGATTCGCGATGGGCAAACCGATGGTTTTGAGATCGTCACTGAGATGCGACAGATGCTGATCGACGGCGGCGTGACGAGCGTTGACTATGCCGTTGTCGCCGATCCAAAAACACTCGACACGGCCGAGTCGATTTCATTGCCGGTGGTGGCGCTGATCGCTGCACACGTCGGTACAACGCGTCTAATTGACAATCGAATTGTCCCGTAGTTGTTGTCGCTCATCGAGTAGTTGTTGTCGCTCATCGAGTAGTCGTTGTCGCCGTAGCCCTTTAAGTAATCCTCAAATGCAACCTACGCTCTTCTTTATTCCGCACGCGTGGCTCGGTTGGCCGTTGCTGATCGTCTGGTTAGTGGTCGCAGCAATCATCGTTGGCGTTTTGTATTGCCGTCATGGTTGGGGACAGGAGACGGTTAGCTTCTTTCCGGTGGTCGCCATTGTGGCCGGCATCATCCTTTTTTTGTTGCCCAACGTGGAAGTGATGGGCATCAACCCAGAAGATCCGCTCGGGCCGATGGTCAACCGCGGGCTCGCGATTCGCGGCTATGGACTGTGTATGCTGCTGGCGATTCTCTCGGGCATGGGCATCGTAATTTATCGCTGCCGAAAAATTGGATATCCGGTCGACCCAATTTTCACATTGGCATTCTGGATGGTGATTGCTGGCGTTATTGGTGCGCGATTGTTTTTTGTAGTGCAAAAAAGGGATCTGTTTTTCGGCGAAGGTGTCCCATTGTCTGCGTCACTCAAAGCGATGATGAATATGACCGAAGGCGGACTGGTGGTTTACGGAAGCCTATTCGGCGCTTCGATCGTGGCCTTCTTCTTCTTTTACCGAACTAAGTTGCCGGTTTGGAAAACGGCCGATTTGATCGCACCGGGCATGGCGCTGGGACTTGCGATCGGTCGCATCGGTTGCCTAATGAATGGTTGCTGCTGGGGCGGCGTTTGCGAATCTTCGATGCCTTCGATAACTTTCCCCCCCGGCGCTGCGGCGTACATGCAGCACCTGTCAAATGGAAGTTTGCTGGGGCTGACCACTGAACCTACCGACAGTCCCTATGGCCGCGCAGTTGTCGCCGTGACCGATGGCGTTGGTGCAGAGCTTGTCATCAACGTGGGCGATCGGATCGCGGCTGGCGGCAATCCCGATTTGCTTCGATTCTTTAGCGGCCGAGACGACAACTTAAAAGACCGGGCGATGATCGAAGTCGGTATCGATTCAGGAGAAGCAGGAGATGGCGCAAGCCCACGCGTCGAATCGGTGCCGTTTTCCGCGTTGCCTCCACGTTCGCTGCCCGTTCATCCAACTCAGATTTACAGCAGCCTCAATGCGCTGTTTCTCTGTGTCTTGCTTTGGTGTTTCTGGCACTATCGAAAATCTGACGGCGAGGTTTTTGCATTGATGCTGATTCTTTATCCAATAGGACGATTCTTCATTGAGATCATCCGTAATGATGAATCGGGCCAGTTCGGAACCGAGTTCACGATCTCTCAATGGGTTAGCGTCGTCACGATCGCAATCGGATTCGCAATGTTCGCCTACCGTCGCGGGTTTGGAAGTCGCAATGATGAATCGGTTTCACTTGAACCACCGGAGTAGTTATGGGTAGGTTTCGGTGATTCGGCCTTGGGCGATTGCAAAGTCATATTTTAGCGGTGAGGCGCCAGACAATTGGCACCTGCTTTCGATTGATGCAACGCACCAGCCGCAACGCGATAGCGTCCGGTTTTTAGCGCGTAGGACCCGACGCTATCGCGTTGCGGCTGATAATGTTTAGAGTAAGTGCCAGCCTCAGGGTGTGTGAAAAACCGTACGGCTTGCGCCGTGACGCTACGATTGAAATGATCTTTGCCAAGAATCTCTGATCGCCTCCGTCGGTTGGATAAGCTACAATGGGTTTTGCATTTATTAGCCTCGGAAAGCTTTGGGGACCTTTTGCCCCATAAAACCGAGCCTTTCGCTGACTTTTGCGAAATTTGCGACATTTGCTAATTTTGGATTCTTAGGAACTTTTGCACGCCAAATGACGTCTGATCTGATGAACCAGTCTGGGAACAATTTGACCGACCAGCAACTGATCACGCAAACGCTTGACGGGCAGACC
>ENA-ORXT01001050-ORXT01001050.1-marine-metagenome-genome-assembly--contig:-NODE-1050-length-39164-cov-9.177681_pt1 | contig 39164 bp, 25 predicted proteins | sample MGYA00237868_ERZ511482 | MGnify/ENA metagenome assembly ERZ511482 | reverse complement strand
TTATTTGGTTTGCTTTCTGCACTGTGTTACGCACTTAGAATTTTGATATTAAAAGGGCAAGTAAGCAAATACAATGCGACCATGCTTATGTTTTACCAAGTTGCTATTGTTGCTATAGTATTGGTTCCGGCATTATATTTTATGGATAGCTCTAATATTACAACACAATACCCTTATATTATTCTGCTAGCACTATTAACTACAGCCATTGGTCATACTATGTTTGTGAATAGTCTAAAATACTTTAAAGCGAGTACAGCAAGTATTATTGGAAGCGCACAACCCGTTTTCGGAATTATAATTGCTTACTTTTTCTTGAAAGAAATACCAACAATGAATACATTTGTAGGAGGTACGTTAATACTTGCTACTGTTGTTGTAGAAAGTATGAGATCTAAAATCAAGTAATGGCTTAATTATTGAAGTCAATAAAAAGTAAAATACACAAAAATGAAAAAATTAATATTTGTATTATTTCTAGTGCCATGTATTGCATTATCTCAATCTGTAAAAGGTAATTTTTCACCTGCTGAAGATTTTTCGTATGCGTTCTTGTACCAAGCAACACCAGAAGGTGCCAACTACGTTAATAAAGGGCAATTAGATAGTCAAGGTAATTTTGAAATCCCTTTAGATTCAACCATAACTCCAGGAATTTACAAGATTGTATATGCCATTCCGCCTGAGGAAAATAATTTCGATTTTATATATGACGGCAAAGAAACCGTAGCCTTTAACTTTAGTTACGAGAACGGTGTTGAGTTTACCGAATCTGAAGAAAACAAATTATGGTCAGAATATTTAATGAAGAGCTTTATGTTTACTTCAGAAATAGATGGTCTATTGACCAAGGAAGGATATTTAGATACGGAAACGATTTATGACAAAGAGGGTTTGCTTTCCGCTGTTAAAGGATATTCGGAAACCAATGAACTAAGCAACATCACAATCTACAATTATGACGAGTATGATAGACTGAAATCAAAATTAAGTGAGGGTTTTATAAGGGTCAATAATGAAGTGGTGAGGTACAATTACGATAAATATGATAATGCAGTATTGGTAACAGACTCACTCGGTGCATATCACTCTTTAGGAAATAAAAATGTAAGGCTTAAGAAGAAAATTCTTCATTTGGATTCGATAGGGAGAAATTTTCTCATAGAATATATGGACGAAACTAATTCTACTGTTATGCACACTAAAAATTCGTTTGACCAATATTCTCAAATCGTACGTTGTGAGTTTTATGAATACGGAAATAAGGTAAGCACTACTAAAATGAAATATGATTCGTTAGGTAGAAATCTTAGCTTTAAAGTTTTTGATGAAGATGATAATTTAAAAACTCAAGGTGTCACCCAGTGGTTTAATAATGGAGATCAAACCTACCAAAAATTGAACGCAAAAGGAAAAGTAGACTTTGACTCATCGGAGATATATACTTTTGATGCTTACGGCAACAAGATCAAAGAATATATGATCGACAATATCACCGGATCAGTTTTGAGAATTGAATGGCACATTGAGTACTACTGAGCGCTGCCTCACTCCGGTAAAAACAGGGCATGCCTAGTCTCGGCCCCCCGTCTAAATATCGCATCCACTGCATCCCTAGTCTCCCAATCGTTGCTGTAAATAGTCCCTTGCATCCAGTCTCATCCTATCTGAACTAAACTCCAATTCAATCCAATTCAATTCAATATCAACAAGGTGAGTGGAAGTAAAGATAACTTAAGTTTCGGTTTTAAGCAATTGATTAAATACGAAATTAACTGTCTATAGATAATTGAAATATAACAGGTTAGGTAAATACTTTTTTCATCTGTGATTGAAAACGGTGAATAATTTAGAAATATAGAGCTAAGGCTATTTTTCAAGTAAAAGGGATTTAAAAAATGAAGGATTTCAAATGGTATAAGTTCTAAAATAAATTTCGGACTTGGAAATCTTAGCGTCGAATGCTATTTAGGATGAGCGAAGGCTTAACTGTTCGAGCTGCAACACAGCTCAATTAAAAGATGATGTTGACTAGGCTGTGCTTATGCATTGAAAAGCCAAAACATATAGCGAGTTTTATGCCTGAAGCCATTTTAAAAATAAGAGTAAGTGTGAAGACACTGCCATAACCTTATGACAGTGTGAAACCTATTTTTACGGCAAAAAAGTAAGTGAAAGAACTACCTTAAATTTTTAATTACAAATAAGATCTGATTCAGATAAACATTTATGTAAGACACCGAAACTTGAGTCAAATTAACTTTATCTTACTTATCGGTGAGGGGTAGTAATAATGGGGCATCTTCGCCCCAGTCACGATTTTTTCAATCGGGACCGTAGCTACAGCGAAGTTATGGATGGCCCGACCCAGACTGCCGACCTTCAGGAGGTAGTCTGGGGCACCGCCAAAAAAAAAATAGAAATTTAAGATCTAAAAAACATGGCCCAATAAATCAACTTCACCGTCTGTCCACTCTATATCCGATAGTAACTTCACCATCAAACAATCTTCTAATGAACGACGCGCTACACCCAGACTTACATGATTTTGGATCATCAGCCATCGACACTTATTGTCCTGCTTAGTGAAACCCTGCTTAGCGTAAAAGTTAAATAGATTGGTAAAAAGCATCATTGCATCTACCTGGTGTTCAGTAGCAAGAGATTCTAAATCATTAACCATCTTAGTGGCCGCTTTTTTGTGTTGAAAATCAGTATGTACACATAAATCAGTGATGCCAAAAATAGAGATAGGCTTGCCTGCCAACTGGATAATGCGATGATCTACCGCCATATGCCCAATCAATGTTTTGTCCTTAAGGAGAAGATAGCGAAAAGCAGGTTTTTGGTGGAGAAAATTTTGCGCAATAGGGTAGTCTTCGAAAGATAGCTGAAGCAAGGCCCGAACCTTTTCATGGATCGCAGGTGAAATTTGGAACTCTTCTACTCGATGTAAAACCATGCTAAAAATGTGCTAAATGGGTCTGCTTACTTCAGATGATTATATTTTTGGCTCGTTCACTTAACATCAAGTCCAAAGTTATAAAACGTGAAGGACAAAACATCTGCTGCCTCGCTGATCTTCTCTTCAGTAGATTTTCCATCACCATGCCCAGCCGAGGTACCTACGCGTATCATGATAGGAGCTTCTCCTGTCTGCGCCTCTTGGAGTGCTGCGGCAAACTTGAAAGAATGCGCCGGTACCACTCTGTCATCGTGATCAGCTGTAGTAATCAAAGTAGCAGGGTAGTTTTGAGGAGCGGCATTGTGCAAGGGAGAGTAAGCTTTGAGGTAGCGGTAAGCGGCTTCGTCCTTAACGGAGCCATAGTCCGACGCCCATGCCCATCCGATAGTAAAATCTTCGTAATGCAGCATATCCAATACGCCAACGGCTGGTAGTGCAACCTTAAATAAATCGGGACGCTGCACTAGACAAGCGGCAATAAGCAAGCCTCCATTAGATCGGCCATAGGCAGCTAACTTATCTGAGGAGGTATAATTATTGTCGATCAAATATTCTGCTCCAGCAATAAAATCATCAAATACATTTTGTTTATTTTCTTTGGTACCTGCTTTGTGCCACTCGCTGCCAAACTCTCCTCCACCTCTGATATTAGCGACCACAAAAATGCCATCGTTCTCCATAAATATAGGTGCCATAGAAAGTCGTGTGGTATTGAAACTGGGAAGAATAGAAATGTCAAATCCACCATAGCCATATAGCAAGGTTGGACGTTGTCCATCCATTTTCAAACCTTTTTTATGTGAGATAAACATGGGTACTTTGGTTCCATCTTTACTCTTATACCAGACCTGTTTAGTGACGTACTTCTCAGAGTCAAAAGCAACTTTAGGTTGTTTGTAAAGTGCGGTTTTTCCACTTTCAATATTTAATGTATAAATGGTATTCGGCTGCGTAAATGATGTAAAAGAAAAGAATGCTTGGTTTTCGTCTTGATTGCCAGCAAGCGCTTGGATAGTACCAATACCAGGCAGGGAGACTTCATGCTTAAGTTTGCCATCTGTGCTATATATACTCAACTTGCTAGAGGCATTGTGTATACAGCTCAACACTAGACGGTTGCCATAAATATTAGCGGAAGAGATCACATCCTCTCCTTCTTTGATGATTGTTTTCCATGCTGGTTTAGCCAATTTATCTGCTCGGATACTAAGGATACGTTTATTAGGCGCATCGGCATTGGTTAGGAAATATAATTCCCCTTCGATGTTGCCGATATAGTTGTAGTTATTTTTGAAATCTGCTACAATCGAATTAAAGGTAGGTACTTTATCATTATTGTTTTGAATAGCCAAACTATTACCACCGCTGCTATCCCAGCTCTCCAGAATTAAAGTAGCGTTGTCGGCAGTAGCGTTGATGATGAATCCTCGACTAGGGTGGGCACGGTCAAAATAAAGTGTTTTATCCTTACTACTATCCGTTCCTAGCTGATGGAAATATACGGTTTGATTTTTTGCCAAGACTGTACCTTCTTCACCCGCCGCTGGTGCGGGGAACCGAGCGTAGTAAAATCCACCATCTATCCAACTTACTTCAGAAAACTTTACCCAAGAAATCTTGTCATTCAACTCTCTACCGCTTTCTAAATCCAAAATATGAATGTCATGCCAGTCCGAACCTCCTACCGATTTTTGGTATGCTAGATACTTACCGTTGGGACTAAAATTGAAACTACCCAAAGAAGAAGTGCCATCCCTGGAAAAAGTATTGGGATTCAAAACTACCTCAGCCTCCCCATCAAGACCTTCTTGGCGTACGAGCACATCTTGGTTTTGCAGCCCATCGTTCTGTAAATAGTAATAATACTTACCTTTTTTGATAGGCGCACTGTAGCGCTTATATGACCAAAGTTCTTCTAATCTAGACTTTATTTTAGCTCGCTGAGAAAGCTTATCTACGTAGGAGTACGTAAATCTATTCTGTTTGCTGACCCACTTCTCCGTAGCCTCGCTGCGGTCATCTTCTAACCATTTATATGGATTAGGTACTTTTTCACCGAAGAAAACGTCCATGGTATCTTGTTTTGCGGTGATCGGGTAGTTCAAGTTTCCCTTTTTCATATACTTGGGGCTTTGATCTGTTTCACAGCTAAGTATGCACCAAAGACAGCAACTCACTAAGAATGAAAATCTATATAGTCGGTTAATCATAAAAGAGTAAAATTGTACAGCTATAAGTAATAAATGCAAATAAACGGTAAAGTGTACAATATTTGCTATAAATAAAGCATAATATCTTTGGTGGATATTTCAAACAAATGTATTTATATGTACTTTTACAATTAGGTAGTAATTGATGTAAGCTATCTACGAATAACTTTAATTTTCCGATTCACACAAAACTTAAGCAATTTGAAATTATCAAATAAAGTAAGCTTCTCTAAATGTTTCTTTCTTCTCCTTTTTTGTCTATTTGGACACTTTGTGTCTATCTCAGCACAGACACTTAGCCAAAATCAGAAAGGGGAAAAGATTGTCTTGTATGAGGATGGCTCGTGGAGATACTATAATGCCAAAGATCCAAATGATGTTGCACTCCTAGAACAAAGCAGAGCAGCTTCAAAGAGTAAGACAAATAAGTATGAAAAAGAAAAGCCTAGAAAGAAGAAAGTAAAAAAGCAAAAAGTCAAAAAACAGAAAACAGCCAAAGTAAAATCACTGAAAAAGAACAAATCTAAAAGTGAAGTAAATAAGAAAGACACAAAATACGCTAAGCAACCAAAAGCGAAAAAGTCTAAGTCAAAAAAATCAAGGTCATACACAAAATCAGCACCAAGCAAAAAGTCTAATAAATCTAAAAAGTCTAAAAGTGCCTCTACTGCCAATAGAAGCAATGTCGACTATTTATCCGTTATTAATAAAGAGATTATCGGTATTAGAGATAAGCAAAACCGTGCATTGGAAAAAGAGCGCGTAGCTAACTTCGCAACTGAAAAATACCAACGAGAATTAAAGATTGCGAAAAATAGAAAGTTGAGTAAATCTAAAATTAAGCAAATCGAATCCAAATATAAAGAAGCAGCGTTGCAACTAAAAATGGCTCGCAATCAAAATAAAGTATTGCTTAAGCAACGAAGAGCATATGAGTCTGTCTTGAGAAAAGAACCTGGCGCTCAAGGAAAGTATTACGCTAAACTTGCGCAAAAATACAATAAGGACTTTAAACTAGTACCAACTTTTGATGATGATGAAGGAGTTGTAGACGCTACTAAGAAAACGAGAGGCGCTAAGAAATCTAAAAAGACAAAAAAAGCTCAGGCTAATTCTAGAGAAATCTTCACAGAGAATAGTATGGAAGCATCCGATGTGGCTACCTCGTACGAAGTAAGCTATCCATCACGTAAGCGGGACTCTGCAGAAGCAGCATTAGCTGCATGTAAGATTTCGTTCCAAGGTAAGGATAGTTTTAGCGGTAAAAAACGAACGGACCTAGCGCGCAGTCCATTCTTTTCTTTTACCAGTAAAAAAATGAGACCATATTTTTTAGAAGGAGATATGATCCAATGCGATGCATACTTAAGTGCAGTAGCTGGGGGATATAAATTTATTTGTATCGAAGTGTTGGTTTCCTCAGAAACGGCACAGAAGAGTTATGGTAGTTTAGAAAAACAAGGCTTACTTTCTATTCGATTAGTCGATGGTACTACAGTAAGTCTTTATAATAATAAAACAGATACTGGATTTCTAGACCCGATCAAGAAGACGGTAACTTACAAAGCACAATATCTAATCCCGAGTGAGCATGTCAAAGCACTTTCCAAAGTAGATTTGGATCGAGTACGTTTGGTATGGAGCACAGGCTATGAAGATTATACAATTTATGAAACAGATTTTTTGATCAACCAATTAGCTTGCCTAGAAAAGTAATATGTCAGAATTAAGCGATAAAGATAGCCTACAGATGCTGGGCCTCAAGCTGCCTACCGATCCTAGATGGGTCAACTTAGCAGAAATGAAATTGGAGGATGTATTGACCGACCATGCCTATTGCGAGCAAAAAGCTGCAACTAGTTGTATCACTTTGATTCAGAAAAACCCAGAGCGTGAAAGAATGGTCAGAGAACTGGCACCGATAGTAACGGAAGAATGGGGACATTTTCGCATGGTACTTGCCGAGTTGGATAAGAGAGGTTTAAAATTGGGTATTCAGCGCAAAGATGAGTATGTCAATAAGCTACTTGATTTTCAGCAAAAAGGAGGAGGTCCAGAAGGGCGGTTTATTGATAGATTGTTGATCAATGCTTTAATAGAGGCACGTTCCTGTGAACGATTTAGGCTCTTGTCTTTGCATCTAGAGGACGATCACCTCAAAGAGTTTTACCATAAATTTATGATCTCAGAGGCAGGACATTATCGGCTCTTCTTAGATCTAGCCAAAGAGTATGGTGGAGAAGAAAAAGTGAAAGTACGATGGCAAGAATTTCTAGATCACGAAGCTCAAATCTTGAAAGACATAGAAGTGCGAGGAGATCGTATGCATTAAAATTTAATAATTGAAAAATAATAAATATATAAGCTTAGTCGGGGCGAGCATCCTTAGTTTGATCCTAATCTTTTCATTTTTACCGTATGGTAATCAAGCCAACACTTCTTTTCATACGGATACAGAACGATTTCACTTCAATGCGATACTAGCGCATGGCCCCGTGGACAGCTCATTGATCTTTCCAGTAGGCTCCGCTTGTAAAGGCTGCCATGGAAAAGACCCCATGGAGAACGCATATATTACGGACGCTGGTGAGGATGTTAATCTTTACGATGATTGGCAGACCAGCTTGATGGCCAACGCTGCAAAGGATCCTTTCTGGCGAGCAAAGGTCAGTCATGAGGTAGCCTCCTTTCCTCAGCACCGAGCGGATACAGAAGATAAGTGTACCTCATGTCATGCGCCACAGGGCCATTATACACATCACATCAGAGGCAAGGGACAATATGGGATTGCGGATTTGCTAGTGGATACCGTAGGATTAGACGGCGTCAGTTGTGGAGCGTGTCATCAGATGTCTGAGCAGGATTTGGGAGACTTGTTTTCTGGCAATCTTGTATATGACACGACGCGCACTATGTATGGTCCTTTTGAGTTTCCATTTGCTGCGCCCATGGCAGATTTTGTAGGCTTCAGACCAGTGTTCAGTGAGCATATCAATGATGAAGGTCTGTGTGCAGGCTGTCATACTCTAGTGACTAACAGTTATGATACAGACGGTAACCTTACGGAAAACTTTTTTGCCGAGCAGGCGACTTACCACGAATGGCTAAACTCTGTATACGCAAAAGGGGAGGAAAAGCAAACCTGTCAGTCTTGTCATATCCCACGGATCAATGATTCCATAGTCATCTCTGCCAATTACGCCTTCCTAGAGGGGCGTTCCCCATTTGGATTGCACGAGCTGGTAGGCGGAAATGTGACTATGCTCAACTTACTTAAAGAAAATAAAGAAGCCCTTGGCATACTGGCTACGGACGCAGCTTTTGATGAGACCATTGCGGCCACAAGAGATATGCTACAGCGTAGGTCTTTAGACCTCGATTTAACCGTCGTGGAGGCTGGAAAGGATACCGCCGTTTTTGATGTCAAGGTTACCAACCGGGCTGGACATAAGTTTCCATCAGGATATCCTAGTCGACGTGCAATCTTGCAGTTTGTCGCCGTTACCGAGACGGGAGATACGCTTTTTCAGAGTGGTGTCTTAGATGATAATTGGGAGGTTGCAGATTTAGATCCAGCGTTTGAGCCGCACTACAATATTATTGATAACGAAGATGAGGTGCAGATATATGAATTCGTCACAGGCGATAGCGAGGGTAAGTTTACCACCCTCTTGGAGCAGGCTTTTATAGGACTTAAAGACAACCGTATTCCGCCGCGCGGATTTCGCAATGACCACAGCACTTATGACACGGTTACCATCGTCGGAGCAGCATTGGCAGATGACAACTTTAATTTTAACGGCACCTCGGAAGGTTCTGGGTCGGACATTGTACAGTATCAGATTCCTTTAAATAATTATACTGGAAACCTTAATGTTTATGTTGCCGTTATTTATCAGCCTCTACCTCCACGCTGGATGCAGCCTATGTTCGATACGAGTACTCCAGAGATAGACACCTTTAAGCAGATGTTTGATAACAACGACAATGCGCCCATATACATGGTCAGAGATACAATTGCTAATTTATTGGTGAACCCTGTCTCTACGTCCAACCTAGCCGTCGTCGATATAAAAGTATTTCCCAATCCGAGTATTGCGGGAAACATAAAGGTGGAGACGTCTAAGCGTATTGATCAGATTATTTGTGTTAGTAATGGAGGCTTGAGCATCCCCCTAGTGCCGGATGGAGAGCAGTATGTATTACCCAAACCTGCTGGAATTTATTATTTAAAAGTCCGTTTTCAAGACGGAACGCAAGCGACTAAGAAAGTAATAAAGCCATAGGGTCTGAACCCATCATTTGAGTTTTATAATTTGGGTGTGCCCCCCTTAGCTTGCCCGGCTGCCTTGCGTAGACGGAGTCGGGTCATTCAGCACTTCGCTGCATCAGCACGCTCTATGCATCAACGTTTATACTGCCTCTGTGATTTTCGTCTGAAAGCGAAACCATACATCTGCTAAACAAATCCAAAATCCACTCCTAATTCTTTGCGATAAGGATATGGAGGGGAGCCGAATTTTCTCGGCTAGTGCCGATTATTTCAATCGGTACCGAGCTGACCAGCGAGCCCGGAGGAGCCTGACCCGTGGCTCTGGCAGTAGCCGGGCATGGGTATCGCCCAAATTAATACCTATCATATGTTATATTTCCGAATCACGTTATCCACACCTACATGTAGAAATGTGGATAAAAGTCAACAGAAGCCTAGTAAAATGAAGGTGTTATCCCTATTTTAAATATTTTATGCAACTATAAATACTATATATTCGCAATATGTGAATATTTATTTTATTTTTGGTCATAGAAACGGTATAGCAAACATGAGCAATATAATAACACAACGGTTTATAAAATGTCATGACAGACTTCGAGAGAAAAAACAAGTAAAGTCAAGCCGTCAATTTGCAAAATCGCTCGATTATCTGCCCCAAAGTCTCAGTGAAATCCTGAAGGGTAGGAGAGATGTAACGCTCGAGTTGCTCCGCAAAAGTGTTGAAACCTACAATATAAATCCGTTCTTTCTGCATCACGGCAAACCGCCCATGTTTTTGTCAGATAATGAGGTTGATGAATCTATAAGAGTTTTGACAGTAGTGTCGAATGATGAAGGAGACGAACGCATACTGCACGTTCCCGTGCCTGCGCAGGCGGGCTATCCATCTGAGATAGGGAATCCAACTTTCATGTCTGAATTGCCAACGTACACTTTACCTGACTATAAATATAAGATCGGTACGCATCGCTCATTTGATGTATCGGGTGATAGTATGGAGCCTACTTTATTTGAAGGGGATAAAGTCATATGTAGTTATCAGGAATCCAATTTTTGGGAGACGTCCATCAAGGATAATTATGTCTATGTAATCATTACACAAAGTGATGTGCTTGTAAAAAGGGTCTATAATAAAATACCTGAGAGTAAATCGCTGGTTTTAATATCGGATAATGATTTTTATCAGCCATTCAAGGTTGACATAAAAGACATACAAGAAATCTGGTATGTACGTGCTAAGCTGAGTCCATTTTTACCTTCTCCTAATAATTTAAATAATATTTTGCAAGGCGAAGTGAGAGACTTGAGATCTACAATCTTGCAGCAAAGTAAGATCATTAAAAATCTAAGCGAAACCCTCGACAAGTTTATGAAGGGTACAATCGAAAATGTAAAATCATAATAATGACGATCAAAGGAACTGTAAAATATCAAGAGTTGGAAGGCGGGTTTTGGAGTATTATTGGAGACGATGGTAAAGAATATGCTCCTATAGAAATGCCTGAACAACTCAAAACGGAAGGTGCAGCAGTAAGTATAAAGGCCACTCCTTACGATGGCATGAGTATGATGATGTGGGGCACACAAATCAGAATACACTCTTTCCATACACTAATGCCATAGGATAAGAGGACAGCAAAGTGCTTAGATTATAAATTCCTTTAAGAATGAAATCAGTACTCCAGCTGCTACAGCGGAGCCAATCACACCTGATATATTAGACGACATAGCGTACTGCAAAATGTGATTTTGTCGATCATGCTTGAGCGCTATTTCGTTGGCAACTCTCGAAGCCATTGGTACAGCACTCAAGCCTGTAGCTCCTATGAGCGGATTTATTTTCTTGGCTGCAAATAAATTGTGGACCTTAGCGGCCATAATACCGCCAACAATAGATATCGCAAACGCGAAAAATCCTCCCACAACAATAAATAAAGTTTCGCTCGTCAAAAACGAACTGGCAGTCATAGTTGCCCCCACTGTTAATCCCAAAAATATAGTGGCGGTATTCATAATAGTCTCGGATGCAGCGATAAATAGTCTGTTGGTATCCGTTCCTATTTCTTTGATTAAATTACCAAATAAAAGCATCCCGACTAAGGGGACAGAAGTGGGAACCAACAGTGCGACTAAAGTTGCAAGCACAATCGGGAAGATGATTTTGACCATCTTGATATTTTTAATCACTGTTTTATTAGGATACTTTTTCTCTTGCTGTTTCATATTTATCTTAAGCTCCTTTTTGGACATCGTCAGATTTACAATAAACGGAATTATCACAGGAACTAAGGCCATATAAGAGTAAGCGGCTATAGCTATAGGACCTAATAATTCTGGAGCTAGAATAATAGCCGTATAAATAGCAGTCGGTCCATCAGCGCCTCCAATGATGCCTAGTGCTCCAGCTTGAGGAAGGCTAAACCCAAATGCTACTGCTGAAAGGAGTGCAGTAAAAATGCCAATCTGAGCTGCTGCTCCAAAGAAAGCTAATTTGAGGTTACGAAGCATAGGTCCAAAATCTGTCATGGCACCAACGCCCATAAAAATTAAGGGTGGCAGCAAGCCGGTCTTTATTAGCGAGTAATAGAGCAAATTCATAATCCCATGCTCTTTGGCAATATTCAGTAAAGTTAGATTACTAATATTATTGAGCGGAGTATCTTGAGTCACACTCATATTGCCTCCTGGTAAATTTGCAAGCAGGACACCAAACGCAATGGGGACCAACAGCAAAGGCTCATATCTTTTGTGAATTCCGAGATACAAAAGAAAGAAGGAGATGGCCAACATCAATATGGATCCAGGAGAACTGGCAAGTTCTCCGAATGCCGTCATATCATAAAGTTTCTGTAAGGTCTCCACTATTTTAATTTTATTATTACATCATCTTCTTCAATCTCTTCACCGTGCCTCGCCAGTATAGCAACTACTTCCCCAGACACTTCTGATGTAATAGAGTTTATTACTTTCATGGATTCGACATAGGCAACTGTCTGACCTTCTCGGACTTGATCTCCAACCTTTATCGGAACTTCTCCTGTGTCTTTAGTTAAGTAGAATTTTCCCTCTAGTGGAGCATTTATTTCTTTTAGACCATCATGATTAGGATAACTGTTTTTACCTTCTGCTTCAGGAGTAAGTGCGGCAATTGGGACTTTATTATTTGGTGTAATTGTGGTATTACTTTTATCTTGCTTTCCATATTCAATAGAAACATTATAGACTTCCCCATTAATATTAAGGGATAAATTTTTTGGCTGATAGATTGGAGTATTTGCAGATACGATTGGAACCACTTGGTTCGTGCTTTGGTCCGCAGGTTGATTTGCCTTTGCTTTTCGCTCAGCTATATCTTTCAAAAATCTTTCTTTGGCGCTGCCATTTTTATAGTCTTCATACTGCTGTGGATGCATAGCATACTCCATGAGTTCTTCATCATCTTGACCATATTCCCAGCCTTTTTCGTCCATTTTGGCCGCGAATAATTCTAACTCATCTGGATAGAGGTCCTGTGGTGTACCTGTAAAGAACTCTCTATTTTGATCTTTTGCGAGTTGGAGAATGTCTTCACCGAGTGGCCCAAGTAGCTTGCCAGACTTACCAAGAAGCATACCCCAAGTATTTTCGTCAATCATACTCCAGCGTTTCTTGCCTTTGATGTTGCCCATCACATTCATCAAGGAAACATTTTTGACATACTGGCTAAATGGTGTGACTAGTGGTGGGTAGCCTAACTTGGGCCAAGCATATTCTACTTCCTTAAAAAGTTTTATCAGTAGTTCATCTTGGCTTATTTTTGGTTTTCCATTTTTAGTGAGCCACTTATTTATACTGGCTAGATTTTTTTCTAGATCGGCCATTAATGATCCCATCATGCCGCCAGGTAGACCAGGTCCGATCAGCAGAGAATTCATAAATCTATTCTTCGGATTGATGTAGTAACCTAGAAAGTCATCCATAAACTCTTGAGTCAAGCTACGGACATGCATGTAAGCCTCAGTGTCCACCTCAGGAAGACTGAATCCAGCATCTTTTAGCATTGCATGTATGGTAAGCAAATCTGCATGACCTGTACCCCATGATAATGGTTCCATTCCCACGTCGATAATTTCTGCGCCTGCTCTTGCTGCTTCTAATGCAGAGGCTACTGATAACCCGGGAGTAGAGTGTCCATGATATTGAATTAATATTTTTGGATGGCGTTTTTTAATTCCAGCTACTATTTTTCCAATGGATACTGGACGACCTATGCCTGCCATATCTTTGATGCAAATTTCTTCAGCTCCCAGATCCAAGTACTTGTCCGCAAGATCAACATAGTAGTCAACTGTATGTAAAGGGGAGAAGGTCAAACTCAAAGCCGCTTGTGCAACCATGCCACCTTCCTTAGCAAACTGAAACGAGTTAGCTAGGTTTTGAGGATTATTAAGTCCGTCGAAGGATCGTGATATATCTGTACCTTGTTTTTTCTTTACCTTGAACATAAGTTTGCGAACATCTGCAGGTACAGGACGCATGCGGATACCATTCAGGCCTCTTTCGAGCATTTGAGTTTGAATTCCTGCATTATTAAATGGCTGCGTCCACTCTCTTACCGCTTTATTTGGATTCTCTCCGAAAAGGAGATTCACTTGTTCGAAGCCACCTCCATTCGTTTCTACTCTAGTAAAACACTTCATATCTACTATTGGCTGAGCAACTTTGTTTAGTTGATCGACCCTAGGAACATACTTTCCAGCAGATTGCCACATATCTCGGTAGACTAAACATAATTTGATTTCTTTGGACATATTTAATTTTGTTTTTCCTACTTGTTAAGGTTTGTTTTTTCAATATTTGTAATCTTCCCTTTGCCTCGGGTAACAATCTCCACAGTGCTGACAATGGCTGCGATATGTTCTTTTTGGAGATAGGAAGTAGAGGCTTTTGGAATAGGTATTAATGGAATAAAATCTGTTTGATGAATGGCAGATTTCTTAGATATTGGACCGTATTTGTTTACGACTAATATTAGCAACTTACCTGAAAGCACTACTAGACACAGGACTATAAAAACGGTAAACATACCTATGAGTAATACAAGGAGCGCTTCGCGAATGTTTTCATGCATTTGATTGAGTTAAGGTGGCTAAAAATAATAAATGTTAATCAAACACTATTGTTTATGGAGATAATTTTTTTGATAGTTTAAGCATACATGGATGGAAAACTATTTTCAATATTAAAATTGTGCTGTGATATTTCAGCAAGGAGTCCACTCTGGAAACTGACGAATTCCGTAAAATAAATTTCTGAGGATTTGAACGCCCTATGCGTAACTATATTGATTCCGCGCTACTGCGGAATCAATATAAAAGGGAACTACTGCTAGCTAGCAGTAGCATGCAAGATTTTCGGTGATACCATGAGCATCAGTTAATTGAAAAAATGGAAATATCGTTGAGAGAAACATCTTTGTTGTTATAGTTTTTCGAAGTGGACTCATTAATGTTTTTTTAAAAAGTGTGTTCTCTAACAAGCGGCTTTTTGGGACAAATATGCTAGTTTTGCGGAAATTTTACGAATATGAGTAACATCCGAGTGTTTAAGTTTGGAGGCGCGTCTATAAAAGATGCTGATGCTATACGCAATGTGATATCAATTCTAGCAGCGCATAACGGCAAAAAAATAATGATAGTAGTTTCTGCTCTCGGTAAGACGACTAATCAAATGGAGGAAGTGGTGAAACACATAAAAGAGAGAGAGAAAGCCTTAGAAAAATTATTAATCGTAAAGAAAAATCATTTAAAAATTGTCAACGACTTAGAGCTGAAGAGTAAGGACTTTATACTCACGGATTTAAATGATATCCTAGTGGAAGTAGAATGGGCCTTAGACGAAGCAGATGCTTCATATGATTATATATATGACCAAATAGTAAGTGTAGGGGAGTTGCTATCTTCTAAAATTCTGCATGCAGCCATTGCAGAATCAGGGTTAAGTACAGCGTGGGTAGATGCACGAGGTATTATTATCACCGATGATATATATCGAGAAGGATGGGTAGATTGGTCAAAGACCTCTGGAAATATAAAGAATAAGGTTAAGCCGCTGTTTGACAAAGTAGATCTTGTTGTCAGTCAAGGATTTATCGGGAGTACAAATGAAAACAATACAACTACTTTAGGTAGAGAGGGTTCGGATTATTCGGCAGCCATATTTTCACATGGTCTAGATGTCGAGAGTATGACTATTTGGAAAGATGTCCCAGGAGTACTTACCGCCGATCCACGAAAATTTAGGAATGTGACTAAATTAGATAACTTGAGTTACAAGGAGGCCATTGAAATGACCTATTATGGTGCAAAAGTGATCCATCCAAAAACGATAAAACCATTACAAAATAAGAATATTCCGTTACACGTCAAGTCATTTGTAAGTCCGACAGAATCCGGTACACTTGTCTCCAATGAAGTAATTGTGGGGTATCCACCAATTATTACCATTGAGTCGGAGCAGGCATTAATCAATATTAGCACGCGAGACTTTTCTTTTGTTGCAGAACATCACCTGAGCTATCTATTTCAAGAAATAGCCAAGCATAGAATACAGATAAATATGATGCAAAATTCAGCAATTAGCTTTTCTGTATGTGCAAATGATATTGATGATCGAATTGCCGACTTTACCGCTCAAATTCAAGATAAATTTAAGACAACAATTGAAAAAGATCTTGAATTGATCACAATTAGACACTATGAAAGCGATATTGTCGCTTCTATGAAGAAGGGTAAAATAATCAGGCTTGAAGGCCAAATCGGCAATATGATCCAACTCGTGGTAAAAGATATACCTAAAATAGAAAGAATCTGATTCTGAGCGCAACAAATAAGTGAAATTCATATATAATATAGTTGTATATAAACCACTTAATTTACGAGAATGAATCCAATAAAAATTGGGAGAACCCGATCCTGCTTTTTCACAAAAACGCAGAAAAACAAGATAGATACGGGAATCCAGATTTTTCTTTCATCGCTCAAGCACAAATATTTCGAGCAAGAGATTTTGCAGTTTAACTGGAAAAATCATCAAAACAAGCGTTTTAATAGATTTTATCATGCCAGTGGACTATCGAATCGCCAGGTACTTGAGAGAATGCAAAATTTTCAAGTTCATTTAGAAGAGATTGGTTTTAATCCTCAGTTAGTAGTCTTGCCATATAGTTCTCAAAACGAAATTAAGCAATACAGGTCTATCAATAACCCGATAATCTGGGTTTCTCTTAACTGTATCCATAATGATTGGTATACTTCTATTCATATAGCTTCGGCAATTTGCCATGATTTAGCCTTTCAGATGGGATTAGATGGTTATGGAAGTCAGATGTCTAAACTAGAATACAAAGCGTATTCTGCTCCTGAATTTATGGGTCAGTTGATCTTAAAGACGGCATCTCATTGGAAAGATTCCATAAGTGAGGTAGCACAAGCGATTGAACTTATAGATGCGCTTCAGTATAACTACTTTCCAGCAAGCACTATCATTGGTGGTATTTACCCTAAAACTATACAACACAATCAAATAAATTTTGAAAAGCTCATTTCTTCTCTACTCATAGAGCAAGAGACGTTGTTTTCTTTGCAGGATAAGTTAACCATTTCAGAAACGAAACGTCTGGTCTGTATCGAAGAGGTACTTTTAAAACTAAATAAATTGCGTAAGGAATTAATTGATTGTTCCCTGGATGGATCAGATCTCGATCATCGTAATACACCAACCAATAGGGGCTCCAGAAGGAGTAACTAATATTATTTCCGTTAGTTTATATTAGCCTCCTATTTTAATATTTCCGTAATTGTTTGTTTTGTCGCATTCATCTAATGCATTGAATGGATCAAAATTTAGTATGACAAACGGGGTGAATCTAGTCATTTTCCGAATGTCTAATTTAAGCGTACCTGTAAAACTGCTGTCGGGAAATAGCTCCTTGCCAGTAACTTCATCATCGTAGGAGACAAATCCTCCTCCTAGCGGTAAAGCTCCTCTACTAATGTTTTCTGAAGAAGATAAGAATGCCCTTAAAGCTATGCCTTGACTACCTTTAATATCAAGATATGCAGGCCCTTTTCCTATATTGGTTAGTGTGTATTCCAATGTTACCCACTTACTGCTCTTCTTAATGATGGTGAGGTTATCAAGTATAAGATCTGGGCAAACTGCCTTTTCTGCATAAGAGTTCTTGGATTCGTTTACTCCAGCTTGTGTGTCGAATGCAACACCTTCATCCTCTTCATCATCTGCCTTATTAAATAAATTATTTTGCTTTTCTTCTACTGTTTCTTTTTTATTTTGATCGTTTACTCCAAGCGCTTCAAGAATCACTTTTTGTTCTTCTTGCTCAGATGCTTTTTCGATTTTGTAGGAATCATTTTTGATAGCAGCTTCCTCTTTCTTTTTATTCCTTTTCTTTTCTAATATTGAAATTTTCTTCTTACTTTTTTCTTCTATTACGACACCAATATTTTGCTTTTTATTATTTTTAATCTTTTCAGTTTTCTGGTCGATAGAAGATGCTGAAACCGTTGAGTCTGGAACATCATCCACTGCTTTTTCAGGCACCGATATTAAATCTTCAACTACTGCAATATCTTTTTCTATTTTCTTGGTAGTCTTTTTTGGGCTGCTAATTTTGCTCGTTTTGACTTTCACTTTCTTTTCTATTACAGCAACTTCTATCTCTTGCTCTTTTTTAGATTTTTTCTCAATTGTTTTTTTCTTATCTTTTTTTGTCAAAAAGGTCGGTAATGGACTTTCTTTTCGATCCGAAGTTTTGTACTTGAGCGCAGGGGCTTTATTTCGCTTATTCGGGCTATAGTTTTTAGAAAATCTCTTTTCCTTTTTGGTAAGTTGCTTGTAGAGTATTTCGTTGCAGGGAAGATTGAACCTTAGATTTCTAAGAATTTTACCATTGGGAATGGAAAGATTCTGTTTTATTAGACTAGCGGTAATCTGCTCTTCTAGATTGCTGAGGCTACTTCTGTAAAACGATTCTTCAAATTTTATTTCCATTTCGTTTGGAATGGCGTCGAAATCGGAGAATTCAATAGGGTTTCTGCCCGTGTTGAAGGCATTTAGTGAAATAGAGATTTCATCAGGATTTACATCTTCAACACTGACAGAGGTCATCAAAAGTCTATATTTAATAGGCAATTTTTTACTAGATGGACCTTGACCAAACAGGATACTGCTGAATAACATGGCGCTTAAAAATAGTATAATTCGGTTTAGCATGATCATGTGTTACAAAAGTAAATTCAATATTCACCTCGCTATAAGGTAATGAACGTTATATTAGATCAATAATTATTCCATTATTTATCTATTTCTTGCGCAATTTGAAGCGGGCGATCTATGCTTTCATCCAATGAAATGAATGTCTCTGTCCTTTGTATACCCTTGATATTTTGTACTTTATTGGATAATATGTTACGTAAGTGCTCTGTATCCTTGCATATGATCTGAGCGAAAATACTATAATTGCCAGTAGTGTAGTGGGCACTAACTATTTCAGAAATTTCCTTCAATTCAGTGGTAACATCGTCATATAAGGAGCTTTTTTCTAAAAATATGCCTATAAATGCGGTAATGTCATAGCCAAGTTTGGTGTGATCTATGTCTAAGTGCGATCCTCTCACAACTTTTAGTTGATCCTTTAGCTTTTTCATACGTACGTGAATTGTGCCACCAGAGACAAATAGTTTTTTGGCAACTTCAGTGTAAGGCATATCAGCATTTTCTAACAAAGTTGCTAGTATAGCTCTATCTAGATCATCAATCATGGTTGAAATTTTTGATAAATAAAGGAACAAAATTCTAATTTTGCCATTATAAAAGATCATATAATTAATGAAAGATATAAATAATTCAAATTCATTCATCAATTGAATAAATATCTTAAAGATTGCTGCCTATATTGTAGTCAATAGGCGTATTTTTGTGCTAACACATGCAAGAAGATAATAATAAGAAAAACCTTAACGTTTGGATGCCTTTCCTACTATCGGTAATGATGCTAGGTGGTATGGTTGTTGGTGCAAAGCTGCAAGCGCCGTCCCAAAAAACACAAATAGTTTTTGAGAATACAGATGGCGCGAATAAAGCCATTGGTCAAGGTCGCGTAGAAGAACTCATTCGGTATATCCAGGCTATGTACGTGGATACTGTAAATACTGACCAACTCGTAGAAACGGCAATTACTTCTCTTTTCAAAGATTTAGACCCACATTCTATCTACATGTCTGCTGCACAAGTAAAAAGAGCGAACGAGCAATTGGATGGTAGCTTTGTAGGAATTGGTATAGAGTATTTATTAATTGGAGATACGGTTGCGATTATGAATGTAATGGCAAACGGTCCTGCATCCAACGCAGGACTAAAAGCTGGAGATAGGATATTGGAGGCGAAGAACTTAGATAAGAAAAAGGAGGATACGGATGATGAGCTGGATCTAGTCCTAAAACTCCGAGGAGAGCAAAATTCTAAAGTGGAATTGAGTTTTAAAAGGAAAGGGGAAGAGCAAATACAAAAGAAAGTGCTGACCAGAAATAGAATTACTGTAAGTAGTGTAGATATTCATTACATGTTGGATGAGGAAACTGGGTATATCAAACTGAATAAATTTAGCGCTAACACTATTAAAGAGTTTATGGATGCGCTAGATGATTTGGTAAGTAAATATGATATGAAAAATTTGGTCTTTGATTTACGACAAAATGGAGGAGGATACTTGCATGAGGCAATAAAAGTATTGAATCAAATATTTGAAGAGAAAGATCAAAAGTTAGTTTATACGATCGGGAAAAATGTAAAAAAAGAAGAGTTCTTTTCCACTGGGAGAAATGTGTTTGACGTGCAAAAAGTGTATGTTTTAATCGATGAGAGTTCTGCTTCGGCAAGCGAGATTGTAGCAGGTGCAATTCAAGATTGGGATCGTGGGCTCATTATCGGTCGTAGGTCTTATGGAAAAGGACTTGTTCAAGAGCAGTATGACTTGAAAGATGGGTCTGCATTGAGGCTTACTGTAGCCAGATATTATACGCCAGCTGGAAGACTTATACAAAGAGATTATTCAGAAAAAGGAGAGTATGATAAGTATCTTGAAAAGAGGATCAATTCTGGGGAATTTACTAATTTAAATCAAGTTGAAGTTGCCGACTCCAGTAAATTCTATACTGCCAACGGTCGTCAAGTGTATGCTGGTGGGGGAATAACTCCAGATATTTATGTGCCATATGACTCTTTACTTTTAAATACATATTATCAAGCGCTGCAAACTAATATTTCTGAATTTGCCTTTAAGTATGTGGAGAATAATACAATGGATTTTACGGAGGAAGAGTTCATAGAAAATTTCCAATTGGATGAAGATATCATCAGACAGCTAGAAACCTTTCATGTTGGTAAAACAGGGGATGATATTAAGTCTACAGAACAGCTTAATGCTCCCGTGAAGAACGAACTTCTTTCTGGGCTTAAAGCTAGAATAGGTAAAAACCTTTATGGTGATCTTGCTTTTTACAAAATTCTAAATAGCAATGATCCAGTTATTGAAGAAGCGATGAGAGCTAAGAAAGTTTATTCTCAATTAATGGAGAATCAGTAAGTAATAATTTCTAATTTTCAATCCACTTAAGTTTTATTTTTTTTGGACAAGCGCTGAGGAATAGTGCCACAACTTTTTATAGTGGCGCATTGCATGAGCCACTATAAAAATTGTGGCAGCCCCTTAGGGCCGAGGTGTCCACCGAGCTATGGATTCATAGCGACGCTGAGGGGATGGTGTTTAGCCAGGTTGCTCAGGGATGGCCCCAAATCCTACTCCTGATTTTTTAAAACAAGACTTTCAAATGGAGCAAGGTAGCCATCCGAAACAGGGTGCGTTAAGGGAACTTTTTTCTTGCTAAGATTGATATGCGCAGTGAAAAGAATTGATGTTTTGAAACTAACTTGGTAATAGTCTGGATGGGGTTCTGCACAAGATAAAATGTGTGCTTGTCGAAAACTCAGCAACCCCTTAATCTCATCGATGGTGCCCGTGGAGTAAGAGGACCAGTCATCAGAATTGAAGATTTGATGACCGAATAATATCTGTACCAGCAAAATGGTATATTGTTGCGCCGCATTTAATTGGTGTCCTGTTGCTCTCATAATGAATACATCAGGATCGTTGATAAATACATGGTAGGAAAGATGGCGTCGATGAATAATAGTTCTTAAGGCAGAGATGGTAGAAACCCGCTCCCGCTTACGAAGAAAACGCAGCAGGGAATGATCCCAGGCAAGGTGGGTATCAGGTCCAATACGACAATAGTGAGCGTGATGAAACGTGCTGCCAAGTGGTACTCCGCACGCCAATAGTCTATGCTGGCCCACTAACTGATCAAGAAATGTCATGGCGTCGTGCATCACTTGTCCACGCGTCTTGTCAATGGGAGGGGCGATACAAGCAGCAAATAAAAAGTCTGCTTTGACTAATTGAAATGACCATTTATTGAAAATAGTGAAACAAACTTCAGTTAAATATTCCTTGACTTGTGGGTTATAAATATCCAATGCAAAATACCATCCACCCCAGAGCGGATTATAACCTGCACGCAGTGGTTTTCCATTTTTATCTTTTAGCAGCCACGTTTGATGTTGGTTAAAAATTTTTGAATTTTTGCTGCAAACAAATGGTGCTATCCATATACCTGGAACAAGACCTCTATCGGTAATTTGTTTTGCTATGCTATTCATTCCTTTGGGGAAACTGTCGTTAGAGGTTATCCAATCTCCGATTTCACTTTGGTATCCGTCGTCAATTTGAAAAATTCTGTCCGACTGATTGAACGGCTCTATATTTGTATGATCGCTAAAGCTTTTTAAATCTCTAAGAATTTTCTCTTCTGTAATTTTATTATAATGTCTATACCAGCTTGTATAACCGAAGGTTGGTTTTAGTTCTTTTGGCGAAGATCCGAGTGCTTTGAAATAATTATCAAATACTTTATGTTCGGCACCTTTATCTACCATTATATCCATTGCAGGAAAGCTATGATTCAATTCTATGTTGTCACACAACTTAGTGATGCGGATGATATTGGCCGGTATGTCATATTCAATAAGCGAAAAAGCGGTTTGCTCTTGTATACTTGCTATCATTAAGAATTCATTTTCTCTCTGGACATAACCATATGTCCAAGAGAATAAGTCAGGTCTATCGTAGGAGTCGAAAATATACTCATCTCCATAGTACTTAAAATAAGGTTTAGCAATACTCCGAAGGCGAGGAATTTTTTCATTTATTGTGTAAGTCTTGGTTTCAGACCAAGATTGAAAACCGTTGCAAAGTAATTTGTCCGATGTCGTGAAATTATAAGATATTTCTAAGGTAATTTTTGCTAGTTGAATAGTTTGCTTTGGGTGAATAAATAGACTTATCTTTTCAGCTCCATTCTGATTTACTGTTTTGTAATCAAAGTAAACTTCCTCAAAGAAACTCATTTTATTTGGGGTAAGTGTTTCACTAGTATCATTATAGTAGACAGTACATTTCATACATGACAAATATAGGCTTTGTCTGCAAATGTCCCAATAGATTTTATAATGAGGTAGTTTTAATCCCTTAAGAATTCTAAATCCTCATTTTTTGTAAGTCTTACAATAGCGGAAGGAGGCAAGAAACTAGCATCATTTTGACGATAGGGAATAGTGAAGTCTACCTTATTCAAAACGATTGATTTTATTTCTCCAAAACTTTTCGGAAAAGCATCGTCGCTTATATTTGCAGAAGTGGCTACAATAGGATTACCGAATGAAGAAATCAACTCTTGGCAGAATTTGTCTTGCGGAATGCGCATTCCTATGGTATTGTCAGCGGAAATAACATTTGATGCTAGCCCTTGTTTGTGATCGTAAATGACGGTGATGGGTCTAGTGTGATATTGTAATAAAGTCTGTACTTTGGGGTGAATATCATCCACATATTGCTTTATCATGTCTATATCTGAAGCTAAAACGATAAGTGGTTTGGTTCGTTTTCGATTCTTTAACGCATACACTTTATCTATAGCATGTTGATTAGTCGCGTCACAACCTATGCCCCAAATAGTATCTGTAGGAAATAAAATAGTTCCACCTTGCTTAAGGACTTCTATGCACTGGTTGAAATAGTCGATGTCAATCATTCAAAAATGTAGTGGATTTAACATAAATAATGGAAAGTAGCAGTTAATTATACCATGTAAGGCTTCGCATATGTTATAATAAACGAGTATCTTTAGTATTTAATTATTTTAAACCTAAATTTTATTCCATACTTTTAATCTTAACATACTAGGTCATATATGAATCTACCACCATTTCTTAAAAGTTGTCTATTTCTAACAGTATTATTAATGCTGTCTCAACCTATGAGTGCAAGACATATTGTAGGTGGAGAAGTTACTTATGTTTGTTTAGGAGATGATCTATATGAGTTTACTTTATTGATATACCGAGATTGTTATTCAGGCGGTGCTCTTTTTGATAGTGACTTCAGTAATGGCGGTAACCCTGCTACAGGCACAGTATCTATATTTAGAGGAACTACAGATATAGGCACAGTAATTCTTGATCCTCCATTAATAAGTCCAATTCCACCCAATATAACCAACCCATGTTTGGTTATTCCTGATGAGGTCTGTGTGGAGCAGGGGAGATATGTCTTTACGGAAAGATTGGATCAATCACCTGAATCCTACACTATAACTTACTCTAGGTGCTGCAGAAATAATACCATTAATAATATATTTTTTCCTGAATCTACAGGTGCGACTTATACTATAGAACTGACACCTTTTGCTCAAGAAACATGCAATAATTCTCCTGTCTATAACAACTTTCCAGAAATTATTATCTGTATAGGAGAGGATATAAATTTTGATCATAGTGCTACAGATGAAGAAGGCGATCAACTGGTGTATAGTTTTTGTTCACCATTTGAAGGTGGAGGAACTGCTGGTACTGATGGCAGTGGAGGTAGTGCTTCTGATCTAAATGGTGTAGCGCCTAATCCTGATGCACCTCCTCCATATATAGATGTAAGATATAGAGCACCACAATATACCGCTCAATTTCCATTGGGTGGTGAACCTAGGGTGACTATAGATCCAATTACTGGATTGATTACTGGTATACCACTCATAGGAGGTCAGTTTGTAGTAGGTGTATGTGTTGAAGAGTATAGAAATGGGGTGTTGCTGAGTACCGTCCGAAGGGATTTTCAATTTAACGTAACGGACTGTGACCCCACAGTGCGTGCAGACATTGTTGAAGACGTGCTTATAGGCAATCAGGCGTTTTTGATTAATATTTGTGGTCAAGGAGAGTTTCAATTCGAGAATCAAAGTGTAGAAGAAGTTAATATAGAAGAATTTTATTGGGAGTTTGATTTTGGCGCAGGTGGAATACAAAGGTTCGATGAGTGGGAGCCGTTGGTATCTTTTCCTGACACTGGTGTATTTTCTGGTGTTCTGATATTAAACCCTGGTCAATTATGCGGTGATACAGCTGAAATATTTGTGAATGTCTTTCCTGAAATTGTTGCTGATTTTGTAGTGGACTATGATACTTGTATAGTCGGGCCAGTAGAATTTACAGATTTTAGTTTTACTGGGGCTGAAGACATATTAGATTGGGATTGGGACTTTGGCGATGGGGGAACTTCTACGGAGATGAGTCCAAATCACTTATACGAAACACCTGGTATAAAACAAGTTTTTTTAACTGTTACAGATAATAATGATTGTGCAAATGTCATTGAACAAGAGTTCAATTGGTCACCAATCCCATCAGAGATTATTGTGAATCCAAGCTCCTTTATTTCATGTACACCTGGAGGTTTTGTAACATTTAATAACCTTACGTCCCCTATTGACACGAATTATAATATTACATGGAATTTTGGTGAAGGGAACTTCAGTTCAGATATCAGTCCTATGCATGAGTTTACAGATGTAGGAAACTTCTCTGTCTCTGTAGAAATTATATCGCCATTTGGCTGCGAGATTAGTCGATCTTTTAACAATTGGATTACTATTCTTCAAGGCCCAGAAGCTGACTTTACATTCGCGCCTACCACTCTTACGAATTATAACCCTTTAGTAAACTTTACAGATCAGTCTAGTTTAGACGTTGTCAATTGGCAATGGGATTTTGCGGGTTACGGCGCGTCCAGAGATCGTAATCCATCTTTCACTTTTAGAGATACTGGCTTGCAAGAAATTGTACTGCTCGTTACCGCTGAGAATGGATGTATAGACACCGCATTTGCGGTAATAGATATTATACCCCTGGATAGCTATCATCTGCCCAATGCCTTTACCCCTAATAATGATGATAAAAACGATGAATACTTAGGCGTGGGTACGCTTGAAAATATTTCGGATTTCAACATGAAGATTTGGGACAGATGGGGAGAGTTAATCTTTGAGACAAATGATCAATTTCAAGGATGGAACGGAGAAAAATACAACAATGGCCCTCCATTGCCGAGTGGGGTATACGTGGTACTAGTTACTTACGAGAGCGCGCGAGACGGAGAAATTCAGATAAAACAGTACTCTACACTGCTGAGATAATTTTTTTCTTACTATGTGGTTAATTTATAGAAAATGTAGTATCTTTGCGGTTCATCAAACAGAAGGATTGATTCCTTCAAAATTTTAGATCAATGGATGCTATAAGATACGTTCACGAACAGCTTAAGACGAATAGAGAATTACCTAATTTTAAGCCAGGAGATAATATTGTAGTGAGTTACAAAATTATTGAGGGAGCAAAGGAGAGAATTCAGGATTTCAGAGGAAATGTTATCCAAATTAATGGAAATGAATCCACCAAAACCTTTACTGTTAGAAAAATGTCTAGCGGAGTAGGAGTGGAGAGGATTTTTCCACTATATAGTCCGAACATTAGCGAGATTAAAGTGTTGAAGAGAGGTAGAGTGAGAAGAGCAAAACTTTATTACTTGAGAGCATTAACTGGTAAAAAAGCTAAAATTAAAGAGCGAAAGTTTGTGAAATAATAAATGTTTGCTATCTTTACGTCACAATAAGGAATAATATAAATTTTATATATAAAGAGCTTTCTTGGGTTAGACTCTAGTTTTTGTTGGCGCTCCCTAACAGGTGACCTCTCGGTTACATAGTTAGAGGAGCGTTTTTTTTTTAGGTGTCCTATACGAAGTTTATTCATAAATAGAATTTGCAAACCCTGAAGAAGCGATATGCTTAAGCATAGCGTGATGAACACTGCGTAAAAGTTGATTGAAAGTCAAATTGCCAATAATAAACAATCTGTGTTTAAAGCAAACGGTGCATTCCAAACTCTTAAATTTGGCATATTCATTCATAGGTAAGAGGAGATAATCACAGAATAATTAATCCTACATCTCGGGGTTTATATATTACTAGCCGTGCGTGGCAGTCCACGGTATTAGGCAACCCAAAAACCAATTTGGCGAGATTTTGAGAAAAATCGTGGTAAATTACCTGCGTAAAATCACCCCGTATTTAGAGTATAATCAGATAAAAATGGTGCAATCCTTAACATCAAATATAGATTAAACTCCCTGTGCTTGTACAGTTTAGTCTTCTTATTTCGAATATCTCTAAATTTTTGGTTATCACCTTACGCTCAACTAGGTTATCCTTTATAACAATATCCTCCTAATCCATTTTCGTAATAGTTGTATCGTTTAAACCCAAGAGCCAAGAGCCAAGAGCCAAGAGCCGCTTTACAAAACTATCTCCTTTTCTGTCTTACGCAACACATCCTTACAATAGTCCAATAATTCATTAGCTCTTTTTACTTTTGAAGCCAGCTGGTCAATCGCTACTCCATCTCCTTTAAGATCATCCAAGATGGACTGCAGTTCATTGATTGCCTCTGTATAGTTCTTTATTTTTGCCATAGTATTGATTATTGTATTTTACTTTTTACTGAGCCCTTGGATAATTTAGTTTTAATCATTTGTCCCTTAGATAGTTGCTCCGCCTCGACTGCTATTTTTCCGTCCGTCGTATAAGTCAGGCTGAACCCTCTCTTTAGCGTATTCTCCACACTGAGAAAGGATATCGTCTGATCCCATTGAGCTAGTTTATCTTTTGCCTTACTTAATTTATGTTTTGCGATCATATTCAGCTGCTGTTCATAATGAACTAGAAACTGTTGTGCGGATTCTATTTTATGAGTAGCTAATGACTTCAGTTCAGAGGTGCTTTGCTGAAGCATTATCATTTCATTTCTTAGGTAATTTTTGGCTTGCTGACCGATCTCTTGATTCATGCGAATCAACTGGCTTTCTAATTCTAGATTCCTATTTACAATAAAACTAGCAACCGCAGTTGGCGTTTTCAGAGACATATGAGACACCATATCTGCAACTGTTTCATCTATCTCATGCCCAATACCCGTCAGTACAGGGATCGGGCACTTTGCAATTGCTTCACATATTGCATAGCTGTCAAATCCCGCTAAGTCTAGTTTGGAGCCACCTCCTCTAATAACTGCGATCAGATCAAATTGCGTCCAATCTACTTTATTGATTTGAGTAATGAATTCACTTTCTACATTTACACCCTGCACTCTGATTGGAAATAGCTTTACTTCAAAGGTATATCCGTATTCATTATTTTGCAAATGAGCAACGAAGTCCTTGAACCCTGCCGCAGTTTTAGAACTTAGTACAGCTATCTTCTTTACCATCAATGGCAGAAGCGTAGTGCTGTTTTTATCCATTAACTGTTTTTCCTGCAGCTCTTTAATTGTTTTTGCGCGCTGTAGCGCCAAGTTTCCATAAGTAAAGCTTTCATCGATATCCTCTACGACTAGTTTTAATCCATACTTCTCATGAAAATCTACACGTACGCGCAGACGCACTTTGAGGCCCTGCTTCAGTATCTGCTTGATGTCACTAGACTTGGTGTTTGCTATTTGGGCAAATGTCTTCGACCATAGTACCGCATAGGACTGTGCAACTATCTCCTCCGAGGTACGAGATTTCTGGACAAGATCAATATAGTAGTTTCCTTTATTGAGATTAGCCTGAGATATCTCGGCTGTGATCCAAATAGACTCCGGTACATTTAACGCTACAAAGCGTCGAATAAATTGGTTGAGTTCGTATAGTGTAAATTCTTCTTTCATAGACAAAAAAAGAAGGATGCAACCTATAGTTCAGATTACATCCTTCATCTGCTTTTTAATAAAGCATTTATTTACTATAATTTAATTATGCAAGTACTTTTTTTACAAGATCTGCAGCCTCTTGGAGTTGTATAGCAGAGTGTACCTCTAAGCCAGAGTTGTCAATAATCTCTTTAGCGATATCTGCATTGGTACCTTGAAGTCTCACGATGATCGGTACAGTGATATTTCCCATATTTTTATAAGCGTCTACTACACCTTGAGCTACCCGATCGCATCTCACAATACCACCAAAAATGTTAATCAAGATAGCTTTTACAGCGGGATCCTTAAGGATTATTCTGAATGCTTGCTCAACTCGTGCTGCATCAGCAGTACCACCTACATCCAAGAAATTTGCAGGCTCACCGCCAGACAACTTAATGATATCCATAGTAGCCATCGCTAAACCAGCACCGTTCACCATGCAGCCTACATTTCCATCTAGGTTTACATAATTCAAACCGTAGCTCTTTGCTTCTACCTCCGTAGCATCTTCTTCAGTAGTATCTCTCAATGCCTCCAAATCAGCATGTCTGAAAAGTGCATTTTCATCTAGCGAAACTTTACAATCTACTGCAATAATACGATCATCACCCGTCTTTAGCGTAGGGTTGATCTCAAATAGCGAAGCATCAGATCCAAGAAATGCTTTATAAAGATTACTTATAAATTTGGTCATTTCCTTAAACGCTTGTCCACTCAATCCAAGATTAAAAGCGATCTTACGCAATTGAAAAGCTTGCAAACCCAATGTTGCATCTATGTATTCTTTATGCAATAAGTGCGGTGTCTCTTCAGCCACTTTCTCAATATCCATCCCCCCTTCTGTAGAGTAGATAATGACATTACACTTGCGGTCGCGATCCATCAAGATAGATACATAGTATTCCTCACACGCATCAAAGTCAGGTGCATAAGCATCCTCCGCTATCAATACCTTATTTACTTGCTTCCCAGGACCTTCCATGCCACCAGGGGTTTGAGGCGTCTTTAGCATCATGCCTAGGATATTACCACTTTCCTCCTTCAATTCTTCCAGCGTCTTCACCAGTTTTATTCCGCCCCCTTTTCCACGACCACCAGCATGTATCTGCGCTTTTACAACCGCCATACCTGATTTAGTGCGCTCTTTTAGCGTATTATACGCAGTTACAGCCTCTTCTGGAGTGTGCGCCACGATACCATCTTGGATCGCTACACCGTACTCTTTCAATAAATTTTTACCTTGATATTCGTGCAGATTCATCTATTATATATTTTTTCCAAATGTACTATTTTTCACTCAACTATCGTAGTTTTTTTAGTCCTGGGATTCAGATATTTTGTAGATATCTTGGTGTGACTATCCTTACCAGTATTGGTTGGGGATGCCCCTTGCCCTTCGCCGAAAATGGCTCAGGCTAGGGTCGGGTCGTCCGCTTGTATGCAGCGCACTGTGCTTCCATGGACTATATGCTCTCTTTGTCTCCCCTCGTTCCTCGTAGGAGCCTGCAGATAGCATTAGTCCATATGGTCGCCCATCACCCTACATATCGCTACCACCCCTCATCCGAAAAGAGAATTATAGATTGTAAGGGATCAATTCTTTGGACTATATTAATATAGAAAATATTCTGCGGTGTTTAATTTAGAGAATAACGCCGCCCTGCCGGGTTCAATCTATGCACTGTTTCATTAGTACTATCGGATTATGAGCCCACCGAGTTTTAACTTTCGATTTCGATTTCGATGCTTCTTACTCTATAATTAAGGATAACTGGATAACTAATTTTCTATTTTCCTTTCACACAGTTTTATACAGGAGGCGCAGAGTAAAAAAAACACATATAGTGCGGAGAGCAGTTTTTGATTTTCCGATCAACGAATAACTAGATCCAAATTGAATGCTAAAGCCAACAGCCTTTTTCAACGCCGACAGCCTTTTTACCGCGATAGAGATAGTAATAATGGCTCGTCAGAGACAGTCCGTCAGGAGCCGATTTTTCTTCGGCGACTAGAGGACCGTAGCAACGCGGAGTTATGTATAGCTCGGCTCCCATGTGGGCTTGCTTGGTAGCCCTTGCCAATGGGAGATCGCCCAAATATTTCTAAACCTAAATAAATAGCATTTGAAATGTGTTGAAAAATTAAAATCTGTAAAAAGTCGTTTATAACTTGTGCATTATCGGGAACGGCTGCATCCTATTAGTACAACCAGTATTTAATTATGATTATGAAGAATGGATATATTATTTTAGGCTTGGCTATATTGATCATCGGAGTGATATCAATGGCTAAATATAGTGAGGTGCAAACAGAGATAAAGCAGCCCATCACATTGGAATATATGGAGACTATGAATGACTACGACAAAGAATGGAATGAGATACACGCGCTAGAACAAAAAGGGCTGATCAAAAGCGCCTTAGAAAAAGTGATGCCACTGTACGATAGAGCGGTGCGGGAAAACAATACGCCGCAGATTATCAAAGCGATTCTTTACCGCGAGAAGTATAAATCTCAGCTTGAAGAATATGGTTTCGAAAACAGTATCCGTGCGTTGACTCAAGAGGCGGAGCAGCTAAAAGGGCCTGCCCAATCCCTAGTTCATTTTGTGATAGGTCAATCTTTTAGCAATTATCTGCAAAATAATTACTGGCAATTTTCCAATCGTACGACGACACCCTCATTCAAACCAGAAGACTTAGAAACGTGGTCGATTGAACACTTCATCACGGAAATAAATAAACGTTTTACTCTTGCATTAAAGGATGATGCGCTGAAAACTGTGCCGATTACGGACTTGGATGCCATTATTAAATATGGTCAAAATACGGATGATCTGAGACCTTCATTATATGACTTTATGGCGTTTCAGATTTTAGGCTACTATGCCAACCCGAATAGTTACTTAACAGAACCAGTTTATAAGTTCTATTTGGATGATGAAAAGGTTTTTGCCTCATCTGCGGATTTTGTGAACCACAACTTCATCTCGCAGGATAGCACATCTCACCTTTATCAGTCGATCCTACTATATCAAGATGTGCTAAAATTTCGTATAAATCAAGATAAAGTAGCTGCTTTGGTGGATGCTGATCTGTCGCGATTGGAGTTTGCTTTAAATAATTCTACGTTAAATAATAAGGGTGAACTTTATGAACTTGCAATTGAAAATTTATTGCGTGAGCATAAAAAAGAGGAAAGTGTCTATCCAATTATTTTACTGGCACAGGCAAATTTCTATCAGCAAAGTAATACACATCTAGGAGATGAAAAGGCAAACCTAAAGAAGGCACATAAACTACTTGCTGAGATAAAGGAGAAATACAAAAATTCAAGCGTTGTAAAGCAGGCAAAGAATTTGGCTCAAAATCTAGAGCGTAAATCTATCCGCACAGAAACCGAAAAAGTATATCCAAAGGGTGAAAATATTCTGACGCAAATAGACTACAAGAATATTGATAAAATTTACTGTCGTATCTATAGTCTCGAACCAGGAGATGAGTATGAGATGAGGAATAATAGAGAGGATTTATTAGATGGAATAAAAAAGAAAAATGTCCTAAAAGAATGGAGTCAAGCAATACCAAAATTTGACGATTTTCACCAGCATCAAACGGAGGTGAAAGTTGATCCTTTACCTTTCGGTCAATACGTTTTATTGATCTCCAATGATAAGAACTTTGCTAAAAACAAAGAGGAAATAACGGCTAACTTTTTTACGGTTTCGAATCTGAGTTATATAATTACGCAGAATAATCCTAATCATTCTATGGTGGTGATGGATCGGATAAGTGGTGCTCCTATTGCAAATGCGAAGGTTGATTTTTACACGCAAAAATATAATTCTACAACTAGAAGGAGTAACTTAATCAAGGATCAGACAACTCAAAGTGATGAGAAAGGTTTTGTAAATGCGAAAACTACAGCTCGAAATAATTTGATGCCGAAAGTTACATTAGAGGAAGATATTTTGTTTTTACAAGATTGGTTTTATGAGCGAAGAGAATATACGCCTTCAGATCGAAACGTGGTGAATATCTTTCTCGATCGAGCTATCTACCGCCCTAGCCAGACTATATATTTTAAGGCAATTGCGCATAATATAAATGGTGAAACACAGTTGCCTACCTTATTACCAAACCAAGAACTAGAAGTCAGACTTAGAGATGCGAACTATCAGGAAGTAGAAAAGCTAAGCTTGAAGACCAACGAATATGGCAGTATCAATGGATCATTTACGGCTCCAGCAAATGGATTGCTAGGTAGTATGACTATTGAAATAACGGGTTACGGAGGTAAGCAATTAAAGGTAGAAGAATACAAAAGACCGAAGTTTGAAGCGGAATTCTTACCTGTCGAAAAAGAGTATGCATTAAATGAAAACGTTGTGATCACTGGTAAAGCAACAGCCTTCGCTGGAAATACCATTGATGGAGCCAAGGTCGTATATAGAGTGGAAAGGGGAGTGGAATATCCTTATTGGAGGTACAGCTATTACCGTAGATACCGTCCACAAGCACCAATGCGTATTAAGACAAGCGAGACGATTACAAAAGCGGATGGGATATTCGAAATAGATTTTGAGCTGCTACCAGATCCATCTTCAAACCAATCTGCGAAGCCTGTTTTTGTATATACTATCTATGCAGATATCACCGATATAAGTGGAGAGACAAGATCAGTGCAGACCCGTATTAGAGCAAGTGAACTAGCACTGGCGCTCTCGGTTTCTGCACCATCAGCGATAGATAAAAGTGAATTGGAGAATATAAATATAGTAACTGCTAATCTGAATGGGAAATATCAAGAAGCCAAAGTAGAAGTAGAAATATATTCTCTGCAAGCAGAAGATAGATTATACAGAGATAGATTTTGGGGATTTCCAGATACCGTGAACTTTACGAAGGTGGAATTTGAAAAACTATTTCCATCCTACCGTTTTGCGAAGAAAAAATCTATGGCAGAATTGCCAGAAGTGAAGCAAGTTTTTGCAAAATCAATTACCAGTACAGAAGAAGGAAAGCTAGACATCAGCAAACTAAAACTTTCTGCTGGCTACTATAAGATAAAGGCTAGCTCAAATGATAAAAATGGCAATAAAATAGAAACCGAATCCACCTTCGAAGTAAAAGATAAGCAAGCAAAAAAGCCAGCTGTACCGACCGCATTAGCGTTAAATATGGATGAAGAAACCTATGCGCCCGGAATGACGGCAATCACGACTTTTAGTAGTAGTTCAAAAAATGCAAGCGTCTTAAGTGCTGTTATTCGTAGAGATAAGTCTAATGTAGAAACTTGGCTGAATGCAGATCCGCTGGCTATTAAAGAAGTCGAGATAACGGAAAAAGATTTAGGGAATGTAAGTGTATTTGGATGCACGATTATTAACAATCGCTTTTATAGTCAGTCTACAATATTGCCAGTGCCTTGGTCTGAAAAAAGTCTAAGTATAAGCTATTCCTCTTTTAGAGATAAGTTATTACCAGGACAAGAAGAGGAATGGACGATCAAAATAGAAGGCTCTAAAAAAGAAAGGGTAGCTGCGGAATTAATGGCAGGAATGTATGACGCATCCTTAGATCAGTTTGTACCAAATACCTGGTCAGCAAATTATTTCCCTACCCTCTATGCGCAATACCAAGCACAAGCTGGACAAAACTTTAATCGCCAAAAAGGGTATAATTTGAGTTCTATTCGATGGAAATCTGAGAACATCGTGCGTAAACAGTATCGCCAGTTTGATTATTTTGGGTTTATGCAATATGCTTTAAGTATACGTGGAGGTAGGGCGGGTGGTTCGTCTTACTATATAGATGGAGTCGAGACAAGGTCTTTAGGGATGGCCGATGGAAAGGTCTCCAGACGAATGCAAAAATCCGCCCCAGCACCAGTGCTAGAAATGGAAATGGACGAGGTAAGCATAGCCGCTAACGATTCTTCAGATAAATCATCCAATGTCTTAAATGATGAAGTTTTTGAATCAAAAAACAATGAATCTTCCGCTCAAACAAGCGATAAAGATAATGCAGATCAAGCACCTGCTATCCGAAAAAATCTCAAAGAAACAGTCTTCTTTTTCCCAGATTTATACACTGATAAAGACGGGAATGTGCTGATCAAATTCAAAATGAATGAGGCATTAACCAAATGGAAATTCATGGCTTTTGCACATACTAAGGATTTAGCAACCGCTATATCTACCAAAGAAGTCGTAACACAAAAGGAGTTGATGGTACAGCCCAATGCGCCCCGTTTCTTTAGAGAGGGAGATAAGATTCGCTACAGTGCAAAAGTTTCCAACCTATCGGAAGTGTCGATGACAGGGGAGGCAACTTTAGAATTATTTGATGCATTGACTATGGAGTCTATTGATATTCCATTTGGCAATAAGAAATCGAGCCAAGCTTTTACCGTTAATGTAGGAGAGTCTGAACCTTTATTTTGGGATCTGGATATACCTTTTGATCAGCTAGGTGCAGTCTTGCATAGGGTAGTGGTGCGCGCTGGAAAATACGCTGATGGAGAAGAAAGTGCATTGCCAATCTTGACCAATAGAAAATTAGTCACTGAAACAATGCCTTTGCCGTTGCGCGCGGGGCAAAGTAAAGAGTTCGTTTTTGAATCTATGCAAAACAATAATTCAACCTCATTAACAAATCACCAGTACACTTTAGAATTTACAAGTAATCCTGCATGGTATGCTGTTCAGTCGCTGCCTTACTTAATGGAATACCCATACGAATGCACAGAACAAATTTTCAATAAATTTTTTGCAAACGCCTTGGCTTCACACGTGGCCAATAGCACCCCAAAGATTAAGCAGATTTTTGAATCTTGGAAAGGTACAGATGCTATGAAATCCAATCTTAGTAAAAATCAAGAACTTAAATCTGCGCTCTTGGAAGAAACGCCTTGGGTATTAGATGCCCAATCGGAAGAGCAACAGCGCAGAAATATCGCCCTCCTTTTTGACTTGAATAAAATGAGTAACGAAAAGTCGAAGTTACTGAAAGTCCTGACGGAACGTCAATTGAGTAATGGCGGATTCTCTTGGTTTCCTGGTGGGAGGGACTCGTGGTATATCACACAGTATCTAGTGGAGGGTATTGGGCACCTGCAGACTTTAGGCATAGATATGAATAGTCCTGAGCTGAATCAAATCTTACAGAATGCAGTGCGCTATATAGATGATCGGGTAGTAGAGCATTATAATAATGCAAAGAAGTACAATAAAGACCCAGATCTATCGGGGATGTCAATCCATTACCTTTACGCTAGGTCATTTTTTACGCAATATGATTTTAATAGTAAAACTCAAAAAGTACTGAAGCATTATCAAAATAAAGCAAAGACACAGTGGGTAAATCAAGGTTTATATTACCAAGGACTACTCGCATTGGCTACCAACAGATATGATATGAATTCCGTTGCCAATGAAATTACAGCATCGCTAAAAGAGCGTGCTTTAAGTCATAAGGAGTTAGGAAAGTATTGGAAGTACGACCGTGGATATTACTGGTATCAGATGCCTATCGAAACTCATAGTGTCATGATCGAAGTGTTTGAAGAAGTAGCAAAAGATAAGGAGATGGTAGACGAACTTCGCTTGTGGTTATTAAAGAATAAGCAAACAAATGCTTGGGAAACAACCAAGGCAACCTCTGCTGCTGTTTATGCTTTACTCATGAGTGGCGATGATTGGTTGAAGGAAACTAAACAGGTAGAAATTATCTATCCAAATAAGCAGTTAAACGCAGACTTGGCTAAGAGCCAGTCTGAAGCGCAAGCAGGCACAGGCTACTTTAAACATACTTGGAATGAGGTGAATCCAAATCTTTCTAGTTTGAAAGTCAATAATCCAAATACAGTCCCGGCTTGGGGCGCAGCTTACTGGCAGTACTTCGAAGACTTAGATAAAATCACCACCTTCGAAGAAACACCACTCAAGCTGAACAAGCAGGTATTCTTATCTGCCCAAGGCGACCGTGGAGAAACGATGAGCCCAGTTACAGAATCTACTAAACTCAAAGTGGGCGACAAACTCAAAATAAGAATTGAATTGAGAGTAGATCGTGATATGGAATTCATCCACATGAAGGATATGCGTGCCGCTGGCTTTGAACCCATTAATGTATTCAGTCAGTACAAGTGGCAGGGTGGTCTTGGCTATTACGAGTCGACGAAAGATGCAAGTACCAATTTCTTTTTTGACCAACTTCCAAAAGGAACTTATGTTTTTGAGTATCCTTTGCGGGTGGTACATGCAGGAGATTTTAGCAACGGTGTAACGACGATTCAGAGTATGTATGCGCCTGAGTTTACGAGTCATTCACAGGGAATTAGGATTGAGGTGGGAAATTAAAAAATGGTCGGAAATAACTAGTCCGACGTTCTTCAGGTTGAGATGATCAGGATTTAAAATTTGGCGAGATGCTTGAATGGGCGCAAAAGAAATTTGATAAGAGTTTTGGCGCGCACCAATTCTTTGCTCTCCGTTAATCTGTCTAATCTAAATTCTTAAATAAAATAGAAATCAAGAACAGAAGTGTGAGAGGATAAGGATTCATTTTTATTCAAAAAAATCAGAATTTATCAAAGGCTAGATTAAATAATTATTTCTTAAATTAAAAATTATTATAAAAGCTATAAATGATTGTTACCTTTGAGTAAAACAAAACAGATTCGGACAAAACGAGCTAGTTATCTACCATCAAATTCTTGTTAAGTCTTTAACCATTCTGTATTTGTTATTTAAATGTTTTTCATCACTTTAAATAATATAATTATGTATCAAAGTTCAAAAATTTAAATTTGTAATTTTTCTTTCACTTTTTGTGATAGTATTTCAGTGCGAAAAGGAAAATGGAAAAATCTATTTTAGATCATTATGTCATAGAGGATCGTGATCCCTTTAATTCTTCACCTCCTTTGGTGAGCTGTAGTGGAACTTACTTTATTTCGGGATTAGAGGCAACAGGAACTACTGGAGGTATTTATCCGAGTACTGTTTCTGTAACTTGTCAATAAATAGTATGAGAATATTACTGATAATTATTTTACTGGTTAGCTATAGTTTTATATGCCATTCTCAAGTAGAAATAGGCTTCAAATTTGGAGCCAATACAAATAATTATATTTTTAGTAAAAAGGATACTTCTTTAATATCAACCTATAAAGATATTAGGGAGTTTGTATCTATACATTTTGGTGTCACCAGCAATATTCGATTAAACGACAAGCTTCTTCTAAAGCCAGAAATATTTTACGTAATGAAAGGATTTAGTGCAAGACCAAGTTTTAGTTCTCTGGTATTGAGAAATGCTGCTGCAATATCAACTTTAGCAGAGTATAGTATTATACCTAAATTAAATGTTTATGGTGGTCTTGAGTGGAGTTATGTTTTTAACCATGCACTGCTTGACTCCTCTGGAATAGAAAGTGTTGAATTTAGGTTTAAAGGAAGAAGAGAATTTGATTTGGGTGCGTCTATTGGTTTTACTTTCAGGTTTTCAAAGAAGTGGGCAGCTGATTTAAGATATAACAGATCAATTGTTTATGACAAGGAAACAGAAAATAAAGTATTTGAGCGAACCATCTATCTTTCTCTCCACCGATATTTTGGAAAGAAAGAAAAATAATTAAACGCGAAGGGATGGGTGCAATACTCGTCCCTTCTTTTTTTATAGATCTCTTTTTACTCTATAAAGTGGCTTTGGTGCCTCCGCTGAGTGGTTAAATATCACTATCCGTGGGTGTGACCGACTCATGCGCAGCAATCAAGATCCAGTGGATCTTGAAAAGAAGGAAACTGTTGCGAATTTGCTGCAGCTAATATAATGCTTGGCGTGTCTATAAAGGAAAATCGTTACTATTGTAGGTCTGAACGCTGTAGGTAATACACAAGGAGTGAGAACTAGTAATGTAACAATCACTTGTCCTTAAAATCATATATTTTATGAAATACATAGTTGTTCTTTTAATAGTTTTAGCTTGTTATCAGCAATCCATTTGCCAACGAGCTTTAGGTCTGAAGTTTGGTGTAAATACTACGACAGGAGTTTTCAATAAGAAGGATTCGATATTGTTAGCATCGCAGCCAGACTATAAAGAATTTGTATCCATTCATTTTGGTGTGACAAGTATTTTGCCAATTAACAAGAGGTTTAGTTTTAAGCCTGAACTATTTTACGTTATGAAAGGAATAAATGCTAAGCCAGACCTTAGCGATCTTACTCTCAGAAATACTTTAGCTTTAACTACTTTATTAGAGTATAAAATTAGGTCAAAGTTTTATTGTTATTCTGGTCTTGAGTGGAGTTATGTTTTTAACCATGCACGGCTTTCCTCTTTTGGGCTACAAAACATCGAATATTTGTTTAAAGGAAGAAGAGAATTTGATCTGGGTGCGTCTATTGGTTTTACTTTCAGGTTTTCAAAGAAGTGGGCAGCTGATTTAAGATATAACAGATCAATTGTT
>ENA-ORXT01001049-ORXT01001049.1-marine-metagenome-genome-assembly--contig:-NODE-1049-length-39176-cov-11.026983_pt1 | contig 39176 bp, 26 predicted proteins | sample MGYA00237868_ERZ511482 | MGnify/ENA metagenome assembly ERZ511482 | reverse complement strand
CTCCTCTTTGCCATCTAATGTTATGATTTTTTCTATTTGGAAAAATCATGACGAGTAGGGCTATATGCTGCGATAACTAACATTTATCACCACCTCCCCAATATCATCCATTCCGCTTTTTGATAGCTATTTATCTAAAAACTTAAGTTAAGCAGTTATTTGGGCTATTTTTGCACTTAAAGTGAAGCATCTTAGTGTATATCTAATATACGAATTCAAAATTTAGCTAATAGACATAGTCGTTGCTAACCGTTGTAAACGGGTAGGATATAGGCAATCAAATTAACTAAATGACAGTAAAAGATTTGATTTTGTTTACCAACTGATTGCTTATCTTAGAAAATAGACTTTTGCGAAAGCGTCGTAAACTCCTCCAGCAAATGCATGTTCTTATTTGAATTCAATTTTTCATTTAATCGTGGGCTCCATGCAGCAATGGCATACTGGCCCGGGTGGATGGCAATAGTTCCTCCACCTACTCCACTTTTACCAGCTAGTCCGACCTTAAAGGCAAATTCTCCTGATTCATCGTAGAAACCGCAAGTCTGCATCAGGGCATTCATTCGTTTGGATTGGCTTGAATTTAGTATTTCTTTTCCGGTAAGTGTTTTTCCACTGTTGGCAAGAAATACAAATAAAGCAGAGAGATCTTTGCAACTTGCCTCCAGTGAACAAAGATCAAAATAGATTTCTAGAACTTGACTAGGTTCATTTTCTATGTTGCCTAATGACTTTAAGAAATTACAAAGGGCTACATTTCTATATCCATATGATTTTTCTGAAATGGAAACTGTGGCGCAGTAATTTATTTCCTTATTGCTAGAGAGTGAACGAATGAAATTGAGTAGATCTTCTTTTGGGTTTTCTAAATTACTTAAAAGAATATCCATGATTACCAATGCGCCGGCGTTGATAAATGGATTTCTAGGAATTCCTTTATCTGCTTCTAGCTGTAGCAATGAATTAAAACCAGTGCCTGAGGGTTCGACACCAACTCTGTCCCATATTTTTTCTCCTAGCATGCGATATGCAAGGCAAAGCGAGAAAACTTTGGCTATACTTTGAATTGAAAAATTGACTTCATAATCACCAAATCCACAATTCATCTCAGTGATGGTAGAAATATGTACTCCAAAGCAATTGGGGTCTACTTTGGCCAACTCTGGGATATAACTAGCAACCTTGCCATTGTCTTCAATGTCTTTGACCTTGTCAAAAGCTTGCTGTAGTGCTTCTTGGTAATTCATGGAGTGAAATTATTATAGAGACTAAGATATGCTTATTTACCTTTTTGCAACACTCCCATAAACATTGCTAATTAATTTATCCTGGGTTTTTATCATCAAACGTGATATTATTTTTTAATAATAATGATGCCTTTGATTTCTAGGTCGAAAGTTAACATAGACGGCTGTTCTATTAGCTGATCTAAACAGTATCTTAATTTTGGATTTACAAAAGGAACTCCTGATATTTTATATTCAATAAAATTATCGCCAGTAATGACTTCTGCGAAATAATTAATGTTCTGAGGTATAAAGCTGCAAGGCCTTTCCAAAATCAAATATCTAAGATTTTGATTATTGGGATTTTTTATTTTTTCAGCTAAAATCATAACGGGATAAAAAAATGCGTAGCGCTTTATATCAGTAAGGATATCTATTATTTCTGAACTGGAAACTTGAATCGCGAATTCTTTCTGGAATCGCATTTGTATGAATCTTTGATGCTAAGTTAAATAAAAAAAGTAGTCATTGTGAGCTGTATGAGTTTATACAGTGTGTCTCCCACTGGCTACTTTTTCTTAATTTTTAACGGTGGTCTTTTGCTACTGCTTCACTACTTTGTGAACCATAGTAATTTGGTTTTTCTGGTTTATAATTTTAATATAATATACACCACTTGCTAAGTTTGATATATCTATGGTCTTTGAAGATTCATTTGAGTTTATTTTTCTGTGAATCCTACCAACTGAATCATAAACCTCAAACTTATAGAGACCTAGATCGCCTTGGATTGTAATCTCATCAAGTGCCGGATTTGGAAAAATGTGAATCAAATTTTCTTCTGACTCATCAAAAGAACTTGAGGTAGGATTGAAAAAACCAAAGTCAACTGAGTTGTTGCCGCTTCCGTCGTAGTCAAATATGCAATTAAACGGGTCGCCGTCATCCAATGGTTCCTCATCTGGCGTTAAGATAACAATGCCCGACAAGATATCATTAAAAGGAAGACCGAAACCGTTATTATCAAAATCAACATCATTGTCTGCATCTGCAACAAAACCATTGGTTGATTCAAAACCAAAAAGAGGCTGATCGGGTTCCCAATTATCCAAGCTCCAAACAAATACGACATAAGGTCCAGGTACCAATCCTCCAAAACGATAGTATCCATCTTCATCTGTAACCTGTACACCTTGAAATCCTTGCCAATCAGGAATATTATCTCCATCACTGTCTGACCAAGCAATCAATGAAACTCCTGGAATTCCTGGTTCATCTGGATCATTTATACCATCTCTATTTAGATCGTTCCAAACTCTGTTTCCGACCGAAACAACTCCAGGTGCAACTTGCTCTTCACAGTCTTGTTTGCAGAAAGCCATGTCGTTGATGGCTAGCGTCATTTCATTTCCTATGGCCTTACCGATATTTAGGTAAGTAAGAGCATTGTTGTTGAAGTGGTAAACGGCATTTAGTGGTGATACTGATGGATCTTGATAAAATTGTTTGGTCTCCGCAAAGCCTACAGTGCCGCCATAGATTGTATCGTTACAACCAACAGCTTCTTGAGCAACTGCAATAATATTTTGTATGCTAGACACCCATGGATCAGTAGTTGGAAGAAAGCCTCCCATTCCAGAATTTGCAATTACAACTGGAAGCAAAGGTGTATTTAAATCAGTTCTCACATCATTTACCAAATGATAAAGATTGCTTTCATATTCATTCAAAAAGTCATCTGTTTCACCATCGTTCCATCCTTGGAACCAGGCAAATCCTGAAAATTCAAAATCGGTTCCTGCTAATAATGGAAATTCTGTGTCTAAGTTTTCTGTTACGTTTCGTACAATATCAATCATCTGATTGTAGTATGGCCCAGTGGTTCCCCCAGCAGATGGTGGTCTATAATCAACAGCAAGATTTTTACCTCCCCAAGCAGTTTTTATGATTAAAATTGGGTCATCGAAATATTCATCGAGTTGATGGGCAAACATAAGCTCGGGTCCTATTGTATTTGTATTAAACCCTTGGCCTACTGTTACATTTGTTTTAATTGTCCCTCCAGATCTTTCAAAATATATATAAGCATTTTCGAGAGAGGTCCAATTACCAGGTTCTCCAAGTTTCCTCCAATCATTCTCTGTATCATTTGCAATGACATCAAACAAACTGCCTGGATCATCTTGCGCATCTTGTATAGTACCAAAACCTTCCATATTAGATTGTCCTGCTAAAACGAATACTCTAAGTTTTCTAGGCGTCTTTTGTTGTCTTGTAACGATAGGTACATAGCCTACTTCTAATCCAGCAGGTGGTTGTACGATTGTTTGTGGATCAAGAGTTGCGATATGTCCGACTTGAGGGTCGGCGATATAGGTATCGGTATGACTCCAATTGGCGTGAAGTAATTCTGCTCTTGTTTGCATAGTTTCTCTCACATCCTCTGGGTAATCAGCATGAATGATTGCAGGTTGGTCAACAAAACGATACCAATAATAGGTGAGGGTCGAGCCGTCACCCATATCTGCTGTAAAAGGCCCAGCGGTTGGTCCGGGATTATTCCAAGGTCCATCTGGATCTTGCCAAGCACAATCAGGTTCTAGAGGTGTTACATACGGAATCTGAGATCTCGGGGTTATTGGAACTTTAGCGTCAATTAGATTTGTTTCAAGAGGAACATCAGCCTCTTCAATAGCTCCCCATTTATTATTAGAGCTTAGTTCAAAATATTCTGGCATTATAAATAAGCCATCTTTTTTGGTAATTTTATCGAGATCAAATTCAAATCCCATGGTATTTGCATTTTGCTGTACCGTGCTTATATAGTCTGAATTTATAGGAAATTTAAACCCATTTTGAAGACCATCAGAGATTTCAGCAATAAGATCGCCACCATTATTTAAGAAGTTAGCTTGATAAACACCATCTGGATTAATCCCTGCTTGAACAGCTGGACCACCATTAAACCAAGAGTCTAAATTGTTCCAAAGGGCATCTTCAGAATAAGCTGAAAATTGATTAAAAATCATGGAGAAGTCTCCATTGTTGGCAGGAAATTGAAGTCTTTCTATTTTTGCATATAAATTACCTGCAGATTCAAAAGACATCAATCCTGGAGATAGTGCATGTTCTATTCCAAGAGGTACGTTGGGGTTGGACGGTCTAGTGTCCAACAAATGTCCTTCCAAATCAGGATTAAACAATATTGGTTCGGTCCAAAAAGTAGGTAATACAAATGTTGCTGGACCTTTAAAGTTTGTAGCATTTAAAAATAGTGTCCAACATTGTCTGCCTGTTCCTTCTATTGGCTCAGTCAACGGCAATGGAAAATGACCATAGCCTAGCATTTCTCCATTTAAACTTTGAGCCATATTTAGTCCATCTGGTGCCCACAGCAATCTATTTGATAATTGGGCAACACCATATTTACCCCCAGACGAACTCCAATCTCTTTGTCCATTTCCCAAGTTTACACTCCTTCCAGCTCCTGGTCCATTTGCCCAAGAATGAAAATTTAAAGAAACAGCCCCGTGTATAAATTTTGGAACTTTAGTACCAAATCGGGTATCTCGCCACCAACCTAAACCACCTTCAATCGTGGTATAAAAATCATCAGGTTCATCTCCTGAGCGTTGAGTTGTCATCCAAGAACTTCCCAATCCCATTTGGAAACCATTTGATCCAGGATAATTTTTGAATATCGGCCAAGCTGCAGAGTAAGTTGAAAATCCAGCTCCAAAGGATTGGTCTGGGATATTTTCTTTTGTTATCCAGGTAAATCCAGATCTTCTAGCTTCAACTACTTGAGCTTCAACTTTGAGGAATAAACTTGATAAAAAGATTAAAAATAAACTTACTAGAAAAGGTAAATTTTTGTTGGGGCCTTTGGCTTTTGGGTAGCAAAAGTATTTCATTGATCAGCATTTTTTTTGAGGTAGGAATATATAAGGGTATTAAAAAATAAGCTCTCCAATATCCTGATTATAACAAGATAAGAGAATATTATAACTTTATTGCGTGTGTGATCAAATATTTAGCTGACATAAGGGTGAGTTTGGGCTGTATATGTTCATTTTATGCGCGTTGCATCAAAAAAAGCCTTCAATTTCACTTTGTCTAAGTTCTTATTGGTTCTTACTCCGCTGCTTAAATCAACTCCATATGGTTGTACAAATTTTATAACATCCCGAACATGTGACCTGTTTAAACCTCCCGCCAGATAAACGAGAATGTTTAACTCCTCCCTTATGGTTTTACTTAATTCCCAATTGTGCACGCGTCCAGTTCCTCCAAGTTCCTTGGTTTTTAAATTTAGATTTCCGCTATCCAGAAGAACTGCATCTACATTTGCGGAAAGCTTATAAGCCTCCTCAATAGAATGCTCACCCAATACATGAACTACCTGAATAATTTTGACATCAGGGATTTTACTTTGAAAGTATAATAGTTGCCGTAAGTAATTTTGTCTACAATCTGTATCGTGTTAGTATTGAATAGTTTGTGTTTTGTAATAATCTGATCTACCTAAGTTTTACTTGTCAGAAGAAAGGAGTCAATCTGCGAAGGAATAAATTGCGCAATTTCTTTTATCAAGTCATCTAAAATGATTCCCGGACCGCTAGGTATTTGACTGACCAAGCCTATAGCATCTGCGCCGTTTTTAATTACATGTTTTGCTTCTTGGATGCTACTGATACAAGAAATTTTAACCTTTGGTCTTAGGGAGCCTTGCATACAAGTAAAAGTAAGTATTTTGTTGGCAATCACTTTCTGGAAAGAGCTCCAAAGTTTTATCGGCTACCAATAAATAACAAGACTACAATGATCAAGAGTGTTATCCATCCATGATGTTTTGCTTTTGTTCCGAAGAATACGAGCAAGGATGATGCAATCATCGGAAAGACAAAACTGTAAATTGTAAATGTTGTCAACTCATTATTAAGTTGCTCACTGTTTTGAGATATTGTAAATAAAATTGCTGCAATGGCAAGCGCCAAAAATGAGCTGAGATGCCAAGTTGCCGAGATGATGCCCCAAAATTCCTTAGGAGCATTTTTAAAATTTCTTGGGATGATGGCTCCAGCCATTCTTTATTTTGTGAAAGATCATTACTTGACCTAGTACGGAGTGGGTGAGGGCAGTGAGTGCTGTGAGGAGTACGGCAATGAGAAAGTAATTAATGCTCATCTTTTTTATGTTTCTTTGGTAGGTAAATGTATTGGTATGCCACCACAAGTAATAGAAAACAAAAACAACTTCTGATACATCATAATAAGTTGCGATAACGTAAGTGACAAAACTTCCACCTAAGCCAACCAGAAAAATTGTTGTTCTTAGATTCTTACTCATGTTGTTATCAATTTGATTACATTCTTTTTTTTCTTGTTGTTTTGATAGCGTATAGTATCTGCAGGAAGTCTTTTATCTTTTTAGTTAAAAGCTACGAGTTCATGACTTGAAATCGTGCCTCTTTCTAACATATCAGAAATAAGCGTGTAGGCCATTGCTTTAATATTTGAAGAATAATCTGTGTTTTTAGCATATTCATATTTTAAAACTTTTAAGAATTCTCCTTCATTAACTTTGGAGCTGCAGCTGCGTTATAATCTTTAAGTAGTTTTAAGTAGATAAAGGCTGCTTTTTTAAATTTACCTTTTTCTTTTAATTCCTTGGCTGTTAGTGATATTGATTTTGTAATCTAAAGTATTCGTCTCCGAAGTCGACAGTTCCCCCTGCCATACTACTTCTTCTATTTCCAAATAGTGAGAATGCACCTCGATCATTTAATTTAAATCAGGACTATTCAAACCTCTAGTATAACCATGCTCTTCTAATGGAATAGCGTAACGGAGTGATTTGTCTGGATCATTTTTCAGTAGATCTAACAATTTGCCAACTTCCTTTTTGTTTCTGAGAGCTATGTGAGGATAACCATAGCTTTCTAAAGTGTATAATTTTTTCAATAGAGAATTCACAGCTTGTTCTTGTTCTTATCTTATTTGATCAAGTCTTCCAAACAATACCAATTCATTTGTAGTCATTAATCTTTCTATCAATTGATAATAAAGATTAGCTTCTGATTCTATAATTTCTGGGGAAGTCATTAGAAAATTAATATACTACATAATCTTGAGATAAGAATCTTGAACCAAAATTCTGAAAGAGAGGGCTTTGTTCTTTTTAGTTTGTGAAAAGCACTTTTTTCTCCCAGCCTTCAATGTTTATCAGTATTTTCTCAATCTCTTCATTTTCTAGGTATATACCGCTATTCTTTATGTAGGTTATTTCATCCCTTGTACCCGACAAGTCAAAATATAGATCTTTCCTGATAAGTGCCTTACACGAATCGTAATTTTTAAAAATAAGTTTTAAGTAAATTTGAGGAAGATTGGACTCAGTAATTTTTTCCATGTTGACAAGTTTGATGTCGGGTTCAATGCAACCACCACTATATTCAATCGAAATTTTTAAACATTCTGACTCTACACTAATATCTGTAAACTTAAATGCGTCTTGTGAGGACAGGCCTTCATCATTGATTATTTTTGAGCATGTCTGTTCAACAATTGATGCTTGCGCAAATATGGCCATGTTGGTGAACAGGAAAAGTAGTACTAATAAATTTTTCATCGAATCTGTTTTTAATAGTATGATGAAAATCTAGATCGGATTACATAAGCCTTAATAAGAATATTTAATAAATTATTAAAACTCTATGGTTTTACCATCTTTTAATATCCAGCAGTCATCGTAAATAGAACAATATTGAATTTCGAATTAAGTTTCAGGAAAGTATTTTTTTGCTAGCATAAAAGAAATTGAGTCTTTGGCATTAAAGATTTCTTTTAAAAATGGCAACGAAGCTTAATATTTTTCGGAGGTCTTCATTCTTCTATAGTATAATTCTCAAGTTTTCCCAAGCCATTCATGTCATCACCATTTAGGTGAATCAATCTAAAATTAACGTCCCCGGTTTTTGACACATCAATGATCACAAAATTATCTCTAACTCCTCCACCCATGCCTGTAGCTACATAAGTAATATTATCTTCTTTGAAATAAGAATACTCGATTGGGTAGGGTGTCTCCCTATGTTCTTTTGAGAATGCACCCATATCGCCAGCAAAGAAAAAGGTGGGTTTTTTAGATTTAGCTATAAGTGGTTCTACTACTGTCCAAAAATTCATATCCAAGTCTCTTCCAGCAGCAGAATTTGGAAAAGGTTTCACATATTTATCTTCTGACCACCAAATTACTTGATGGCTGAAAATGAAAATGTTTCTAGCTTCTTCTCCTTTGTCTCGAAGTGTATTTTTTAAAAATGTTAGTTGGTCTCCAGATATATTCCAATTATCTAAATTTGGATCGAGGACGATGAACAAATCTTTGTCTTCTACAAAACTATAGTAAGTTTTTCCAAACATCTTTTCAAAATCCTCTAATGGGCCATCGTGATTGCCTCTAACAACACGAATTGTATCTTGAAATTTTGATATGTCATCTATTGCAGCATCCCAGTGACTTGGTAACCAAACTACATCTCCAAGTAAAAAACCAAACTTGATATCTTTATCTTCATTTATAAAAGGGATTTTGTCCTTGAATGGTTTGTATAAGCCTTCGGGATGGGATTGATCTGTAGGATCTCCATAAGCATGTCCGGCAACAAAAAACGAATAATTTTCTTCTTTGGGAGATGAGCAGTTCGTTAATCCCAGTAATACAAATAATATGATAAGCTGTTTCATAAACTTTATTTTGTTTATTCATCACCAAAATTTCCACCATGGCTTCTTCTGCTCACTTGGTTTAGGGCTTGGTTTATCCCCGGGCATTGCAATTCCTCTTTTCTCGTACTCTGATATAAGTACTGTCATGTCAGTCAAAGCGGAAACATCGGTTCGTGCATTAGGGATTGAAACAATGCGATTGTATTCTGTATTCAATTCTTGTTTGGTCAACTTAGCATATTTCGTTGCATCATGCTGCGGTTCTTCTGCTGTTGTTTCCGCAGCTGGAGGTGCAGCTTTATCAGAATTTTTTTCAAATTCACTTTGCAAGGGAGTTTCACCATGCAATACATTTATTAGAATCTTTCTTCCAGTGTTGGTTTCCCATTCTATTGCATGAGCTGATTTTCTTTCTTCATCTACTGCGTTTAGAACTAGAAATTTTAAGTATTCTTCATGATTTACAATGCCGGGAGTGATTATTAATTCGAAGCGCCCATTTAAATCAGCGGAATTACTATCACCTATTTTTGATCGTATGAATTTTTTTACTGTACTAGCAATAACTGATGGATTTTCATGTGTAAAAAATGCCATGTATTGTGTCAACTCACCAAACTTCAAAGCCATGGCATTAAAGCCAGGTTCTTCAATTGAGTAGTCGGGACTGTCTTGATTTGATAATTCTATTGGCAATTCTGGATTTCCAATAAAGATGATATTATTAAGTTTTTTGAAGGTTCCATTTTTTTCTTTTGGTTCAAACATTTGCGCAAGCATAACTCCTTTCTCTTGTGTTTTATCGAAACCTTGAACAATAATCGCATCGACTTTTTCATTTTGCTCATTCGTCAGAAATCCTTCCATACCTATTACAAACTGTTGAAATGGCTTTTCTTGTTCTGCAAGAATGCCTTTGGCAAACTCGACTGGATCTCCATCAGTCATCAGGGTCATGACAATTTTGCTTTCGCCATATAAATGCATAAATGGAGCAATTGGGTTGTCTAAATCGTGCCGAAGAAATACTCCCCAATCAAGGGATCCCATCATTTCTTCTTCTAATTTTCGGTTTCCATTAAAAATGTCCATTTGTTTCTTGTTTGTAAAGTTCTCGGTAGGATAGGAATGCGTAGGCATTAATAACCCAAATATATTTAAATTATCGACTGTTTTTCATGTTTAAAATCTCTAGAAATATTTTTTGATAAAATTCGAAGCATATTTTTTTAGAATTTTTTAGTTTTCTAGCATTAATTTTCTAATCTTAGAAAAGATTATTTTACGTAAGGACACAAAAGCTATTGTATGAAAAATTTTCAAAACAAATTAGTAGACAAGGGTATTAAAAAATCTGAAGGTACAACTCCATCAGTTGAAGAGTATATGACTCGAGATTTAATTACCTTTAGACTTGATACTGATATTAATGTTGTCATCAAATCACTATTGGATAATAGAATATCTGGAGCTCCTGTTCTTAACGAAAGTGGTGAAGTAGTCGGACTAATTGATGATAAGGATTGTCTGAAAGTCTTATGTGGTAATGTTTACAATAGATTGCCTACTACTTCTGAAACAGTTTCTAATTATATGTCAAATGTCATGAAATCCATAGGTGTCAATCAAAGCATTTTAGATGTGGCTTTAATTTTCGTTTCTTCTCCTTACAAAAGATTGTTGGTCATAGATGACAATAACAAATTGGTAGGTCAAATTAGTAGACGAGATATATTGAGGGCAATACATGAACTGGGTTAAAGATTACTTGTCATAAACTCATAAGCACCTTTCCTAAGCCCAATCCCGTATTCAAGATATGCTTTCATGCAAGCAAGAAAGTTTGACCAGCCTGCAGTATTGCTGATTAGCCACCGCATGTTTTCTTCGTTTAATTCTTTACCGCCTTCAGATACTTTAACAATAGTGCTTTGACCAATATACGACTTCAAAACTATGTCGACAATCGTCTGATGATCCCACACAAAAGATATTGATTTGTTTTCTTCAATTACGATTTCTGTTATCGGAAATTTTTCATCAAATTCTGGAAATTTCCACAGAAGTTCTCTGCCAGTTTCCATTCTGCCGTTACTTTCTGAGATAAAGTATTTGCACATAGAGTCGGGATTGATAATTCCCTCAAATACTTCATCGATTGGTTTTTGAATTTGCAGGCTAGCTTGGGAAGTGAGTTTCATAATTATCAAATTTTTTAGACTGATTTAATATATGAAAAATAGCACACTAGTTTTAATGTTTGTTGAGATTTCAACTCCACTCATGAGTCTCTAAATACAATCTTAACTGACTTGCCGTTTTAAATTTCTTCAATATGATTGTTTTTTTTAAGCCACAACAAATGCTTCTGACAAATTTTGAATGTTTTGAATATCGACTTTGTCCACCAATTGAGTCGTAAAAGATTCTAATGCTGTCTAAAATGTCATTTTGAAGATTGTTCTTGTTGGCTCGACCCATATTGAATAAGTCCAAAAGTTTTAGTTCGAATGTTAAACCAAGCCTCTCTACGATTATGTTTTCGGCATGCAAATCGCCATGATATTCCTTTAGTTTGTGGATATTTTCCACTCCAACTATCAACGCATGTAGTAAGTGTAGTCCTTGATAGACTGGAAGATAATTGCCTCTAAATTGTTTTAGATAATTTGATAATAATTTGCCATCAATATATTCGGAAATGAAGACTGTTACAAAACTATCTTCAAATTTAATTTTCTCGATGGTGTGATATTTAATAAGAACCGGACAACTGCGCAATTTGTGTAATTTTTTGGCATAGCTTGTTGAAGCATTATTGCGAAGATTTCGTTTTGGAAAAAAAATTTTTGCTGACCTTTCGATGTGGGTTCTTAATTCTCGTATTCTATATACTTCTCCTTCATATCCACCTCCTAAAAAACTGACGATTTCATACTTCCCTGCAATAATATCTCCACTCTGAAACCCAAAAGTTGTTGCCATAAATAATTATAAATATTCCAATGAAACTTTGGCAAATATATCCATCTTATGGTTAAGGCCTTGACAATAATTCGGGGATTTTTACTTAGATAAGCAAAAGGTAATAGGTCTTGCAAATGGACATTTGGAGAGATTTATTTTAGTTATGTTAAGTCGTTGATTATCAGCGCACTTTTGTTTTTTCTGTCTATAAATCCTTATTTGCCTATCTTTTTAATTCACTAATTTTATTTGTAGCAAATTCACTTCCTTGAGAGCTGGCTTTCTCATACCAGTTTATGGCTTCTGGTATATTAACTTCAGTCCCTTCTCCCATTTCATACATATATGCAACAACAACTTGAGCTTCTGATAGTCCGCCATTTGCGGAAGCGGTATAAATCTTAAGAGCTGTCTCATAATCCTTTTCAACCCATTGGCCATTATAAAATAGATTGGCTAATTCATATTGTGCAAATATATTTCCTTCTAAGGCAGCGTAGTTGAAAATCTTGTAGGCCATCTCTAGATCTTCTTCCATTCCTAGTCCTTTCAATTTCATTCTGCCAACGTTTACCATTGCAGTTAAATCCATCTGCGCAGCAGCTCGATCAAATAAATCATGTGCTTTTTTGTAATCCTGGGAAAGCTCTTCTCCAAGTAAATATTTCGTACCTAAATTATTGAGGGCAGCAGCATGGTTTATCGCACAAGCTTTCTCCAACCAAAATATTTCTTTCTCTAAATCTTTTTCAACGAAAACTCCTTCGCTATACATTTGTGCTAAGTTTGACATTGCATAACCATCATTTAATTCAGCAGATTTAGTGTATAATTTAAAGGCTTTTTTTAAATTTTGATTTGTTGCGCGACCTCCTTCATACATGTCGCCTAAATTATTCATTGCTCTTGGATTACCTAGCTCGGCAGATTTGGAATAATAATTAAATGCTTTTTCATCGTCTACCGTTCCGTTCAAGCCATTGGAATGGATATATCCTAGATTGGATAATGCCACATCATCATTTTGCTCAGCAGCCAATTCGTAATACTTAATTGCTTTTTCTATGTCCTTCTCAGTACCAATCCCATTCTCAAAAGAATAGGCGTAAAACCTTAAGCCAGTTTTATCTTTTAGTTCTGCAGATTGTTTAAATTTTTGAAATGAAGTTTCATAGTCTTTTAAGTTGAAAGCACTAAAGCCCCAATTTGCAATTTGTTCTGCATTCAACTTTTCTGAGTTGCTCGCGTAAATTTTTTGCGCTTCTTCGTAGTTTCCATCACTAAAAAACCTGTCAGCCTTTTCTAGATTTCCATTTTGGGCAAATAATGTGATGGAAAAGAAGGTTAATATGATTATTTGTATGAGTTTCATCTGCTCTTTTTTAATAATTTATCTATTCACAATAATTTACTTCTGAACTACTATTCGTTCAACTATCTTATTCTTCGTTTTTAAATCTTTAATATCAAGAAAATAAATACCATTTGGAATGGCGTCAATTTTTAGTTGATTTGTATTGTTTGCAGTCATTATTGTTTTTCCATCAAGAGTATACAATCTAGCCTGAAAACTTAGTTGTCCATCCAACTCAATGTTGATGATATTATTTGCAGGATTGGGATAGATGTTTATTGGGACATACCCCAATTCATGTGTTGATGATATTAAGTCCACGCCATCACAATCTTCATCTATTCCATTATTTGCAATTTCTGTAGCATCGGGGTTGATGTTGGCATTATTGTCATCACAATCCTCATCAGACAAGAAGCCATCTCCATCTAAGTCTACAATTAAACTGTCTTGAAAGATAGCGATTGATTCGTTGGTTAGAATGGGTTCATTATAGTCGAAAAATATCTCGGCAGTATTTTTAATGTTATCTCCTTCAGTCAGAGTATTGTTTGTTTTAATTTTGTAGGTGAAGTGTCCTTTATTTCCATCTTCTTCAAGGAAAGGTAGATTGATATCTGGGAAATGGATGACCAGTTTATTTCCTCTTTCAATTCTTAAAGTGTAATCATGGCTTGCAGCTACTGGCTCTAAACTTGAAAGGTCAAAATATTCTTCATTTATATAATCCTCTAGAATTACAAATCGGGCATTGGCTGTTCCAGTATTTTCAAAACGAATTCTATAGTGAACAAAATCTCCAATTTCTGCAGTAGGCAAAATTTCTCCTTCTAAAATTGTTTTATCATTTGGATCAAAAGAACCGATGACTATTTGCTCAATGTCGAATAAGTTATTTTCTGGAGTTTGTTCCGTCAATATGCTATCGAGACAGACCTCTGTTATATAGTCAAGCGTGTCACCAAGCATAGAAGCAGGAATTAAAAAATCAAGCTTATAGATGTTGTAATCAAATGGTTCTAAATCTTGAAAATCCCAACTCATGGTATCCCACAATTGTTGAGAATTGTGTTGGGTATAATATAACTTTACTTCACCCGAAATATTTGTTGTGCCCTTATTTTTGCAGATGATTTCATACTCTGTATTAAAGCCTGCGACTGCATCATCGAATGGTATCATTACTATTTCCGCATCATCAAATTCGCCGGAAGGCTCAAGACAAAAATCTAATATTTCTAATTTATCATATCCTCCAAAATCTAGAAGCGTTTCAGAAGGAAGGACATTAAAATAGGAGGCATTGGAAGCGGTATATCTACCTTCAACCATGCAAGATGTCTCATTGCAGAATTGACTATAATTACCAAGTGTATCTGTGAAAGAATAGGCATTGACATCATCAACAACGACTTTAAAATTTTCAATCGGAACATCTAAAGAATCACAGCCATTTTCGTTATTATCATACCTTACATTCCCCATAAAAATGTTGTATCTCGGAATGATAGATTCATAATTTAGATTCCAGACACTACCTTCATGATTTTCAAAAATAGCCACATCAGTGTCGTCATTATGAGCGTAGGTGTCATGGTAAAGATAATCTTCAGCTGTCGATCCTGGTTTTACATTCATGATTGGCTCTTCCTTGTCATATGATTCGAAAATCCTGTCGAATCTTGGAATAATATTTTGTTCACCTGCGGTCCAAACCCAATTTTTTACGCGTGGGTCAAACATCCATATATCATTAAATATATTTCTATCGTTTCCAGTCCATTGAGAATTGTTGGCCTCATTAATTGCTCTTCCTTTGGCCATCCAGAATCGTCCCGTTTCATCTTTCCAATTTATAAATTTCATTCTTGGGGACGGATTATTAAAGATGGAAAATTTTTGTAGCTCACCGTAGAATGATGTATTTACTTCAGGCATTCCATGTTTGATCAGCTCCCAAGTATTCTCTGAGCTATCATATTTCCACATACTAAAGTTGAATACCCAAAGATCATTTTCTTCATCTACCCACCAATTAAACTTACTATTCGTATAAAAATAATAGTCAGGTTTTAAATTTGGATCTGGACGAAATTCGCTGATGATTGCCCATTGATTAATTGCAGTATCGTATTGATAGATGTTACTCCCTTGAAACAACCAAATTTTACCATCTTCATCGATCCAAGATGCATATTGGCTAGATATAACTTGAGGAAAATTTGTTTCATTAAATTCTCCAAGCTCACCCAATTGAAAATCGTCACTTTCAAAAATGCAGGTAAAAAGATTTATCGAAAGATTATATTTGTACACTCTATGTTCAAATGGACTGTAGCCGTAAATTTCATTATTATAATCACCAAGAATTTTAAATCGAGATGGATAAACATCAAGGCTTGCCACTCCAATTTCGCCCGGATTATCATCTAATCTTTCTCTCAACTTGATGTGGACTCCATTGTCAGTATTTAATTTGTAGAAATCTCCAATGGCATCAAACTGATAGAATTGATCTTCAACTTTAATGACTCCAACATCATATCGATCGTCGAATGGACGAGGGTAGTGGATGGTTGTGTCTTCCAAACTAATTTTGTAATCCGACCTTATTGGATTGACATCATTATTTGTTCTTCCTTTATCGAAGGTAAACTTGAAAGTTGTTGGATTGTAAGACCAGATATCATATAAGTCGCCTCCAGTTCCATAACCTAAATAAAACTTTTCATTGTTAGACCATGTCAAAGCATTGGTTCTACCAAAAGGTAAATTTAATAATCTTGATTCACCTTTCTTATGTGCAAAACTAACACGTTCAACAGAAGAAATGATGCTTGGTTCTTCTCCGCTGAATTCTGTTACGCCATTAAACCACGTCCAACTGTATGTGTTTAGATTTAGTCTGTACATGGAGTTTACTTCACCGCCTCCAAATATCCATATGTAATCCTCATTCTGTTGCCAAAAGCAAGGTTGATCTTCACTTCGGATGGTGGCAGAATCATTTTCTTGTCCAAAGATTTGGTATGGATCTAAGTCATAAGAAAAGTATTCTTTTTCATTTGCCCATCCGAGGTCAGTAGTATTAAATTTCCAAATTTGCCATCTTGATCCAGTAGCTTGATCCAAAAAGAGGTAATTGTTCTCTTCGTCAGTCCAGAAGAAGCCACTATCATGGGCAGTATGAGTTGGGCTAGGGTAGTTAAAAGAAATAGTTCCCGACATAGGCTCTTCTCCAATCAACCATACCCATTCATTATTTGCAATATTGTATCTCCAAAGATCATTACTCCCGCTACCTCTAAATAATACTAAATCTCCATTTTTATCAGTGAATGAAACCGGCTTAGGTGGAGGGCTAGCCGATCCACCAGAAGGCCTTCGGTTTGGGAGAGCCGTCGGTGAAGGAATTCCAATTTCTTCATAGACTCCAGTTATGCCATTATCGGATAGACCACCATTTACATAAGTCCATAATTGTGTGCCTTTATCAAATTTCCATAAATCAATAATAGTAGGTTCATTTTCCAAAAGGCTACCTGCAAAGAGCCAAAGGTTATTATCAAGATCAGTCCAAGTTGGAGACCCTAGCCGTATACCTGGAAAATTATTGGAGGCTGCAACTCCTTTATCTCCATAGTCAATATCAGAGCCTTTTTTATCTTGAATGCATCTCCATAGTTGGCTATCTAAATCCAACTCCCAGAGCATGACATGAACCTCTTCATATTCTCCTGCAAATATTTCCCAAGAGTTTATGGATTCATAAACAAAAACGGATTTATCGGTTGTCCAAGAGATATGATAATCTTTAAATCCTGGACAATTTTCGGGAGAATATTCATTTAGCTCTGTGTAGTAGCCATATTCGCCAGGATTATAGTCATCAAACATATTGAACCTTTCCCATTCTTGAGCATTGCAGATTATGGTAACGGCAAGGAAAGTGATAAAAGTGGATAGTTGTTTCATAAGTTGTTAGTGTCGTTTTTATGCAGTTGGTTTTTGCATTATTTCGCTTATGCAAATATAGTAGTTTGCCTTTTTAAATACTTGATTATTTAATTGAGAAACTAAAATTATCAACTTAGAGCTCTATTTTATTAGGGTTAGGGTTGGCTGTTGCGCCAACTTGAACTCTTTCATAAAAGGTATTATCAAGTAGTGAGAAGTCTATATCTGCTTCCGCAAATAAATAGATCGGTCAAATACACATCGCTATTGATATAGAAATCAGCTTCAATTAATATTGTGCTACTTGCTGGGGCAAAAAAGCCAAATTTTTTAATACCAGCTTTGGATAATATTTCATCTGAAGCTTCAGCAATTATTTTTCAAGCTTTGTTTCCTTCATTGACTATGTCCTCAGAAAGTGAAATACTGTTCTCACCAGTATTGGGATTTACTAATTGAATGTTTGTCCACGAACTGGTGTCGGGAAGAATCAATTCTGACGCGTCGTCGCTGGCAGTTTCAAAACCATTTTCAAATAAGAATGGTTCGAAAGTTTTAGAGGATAAAAAGGTGTTTTGAAAACTCTAAATAACTTATCGATTAATCAATTTTTTCTGTTTTATTTAAGCCAAATTTTAAACAGTGAATTATTACAGGTTTTCTGCTAGGAATGCGGTCAATTCATTTCTCAATTCTATAAGGTCAACAATGCCCAATAAAGGAAATCCCCATAGACAGTGAACTCCACCTTGTTCTAATATTTCATGTGTTAAACCTACTTCATCTACCTTTGCTCTTAATTGGTTTAGTCTATTTCCAATAAAAATTGTATCCAAAGAATTTTGCTGAAAGAAGAGTGGTGGCTCATTACCTCCATTCAACATTTCTAGATTTAAAAAACCTGAACAAAGGCTATAAACTACTTTGACATCTGATGTGAATTCTGGACTACCACTATCTCCTTCAATGTTGGGCGGAATAGCTCCAGTGAATAATTCTGATTCTTTATCCATATAACCAACATTGATGGCTGTCATTCCTCCTGCAGAAGCTCCTCCAATTGCAATCCTATCTGGATCTATATTATAAAGGTCAGCATTCTTTTTGAAATATCTTACTGCTGCACGAGCATCATGCATCGCATTCGTAATATGAATTACATCAATTTCTGGATCGTCAAAATCAATTTTTTCTTGTTGAAGATCTTCTAGATTGTATGGCTCATCTTCTGCTAATCTGTAGGAAATACTTGCAGTTACATAGCCCTTAAAGGGGAGGTCATGACAAATTGCGCGAGCAGGAAACATTTTTCTATTTCCTTCATGAAAACCTCCACCATGTACAAAGATGACTAAAGGTCTTTTGCAGCTTGTCGTGTCACCTTTAGGGAAGTAGAAATCTAACTGTAGATTTTCACCAGTAGGAGCCATACCATATTCTATGTCTACAAGTGAGTCTATTGCTGAAAATACTGTTTGGGAATATCTGCCATTTATCGTATCACATTCATTTCCTGTGCTTGGCTTTGCTACAGGATCTTTCTGGCACCCGAGGAATAAACTGATTCCAATGAAGATTAGGAATATCGAATTGAAGTTTCTAGACATAATTTTCAGTTTGCAATGAACGTTTGTTCTAACTTAAATGGATTCAAATCTATTTTCAAAAGTAGCATTATAGTATTTCACTAAAATTCGCTTCGTTATAGAACTCTATTCAAATCCCGATTATTACCCAAATTAAAAATAAAGAATTGAGAATCCCATAACTGTAGATTTTTCAACTTGCTTTAATCTAAAGAATTCGTTAAAATGTAATTAGTTGAGCAATTCGATATATTCCCTATTTCTCTCAACACCTTTCTTCTTTCATTGACATCATGAAAGTCCTTAATGTCATACAAAGCTGCCATGCTTTCGTTTCTGAAGTTCAAATAGGGGGCTAAAAGAATAAGTAGCTGAGTGTACAGACTAATTAGTATCTAAATTTGGAATCTAGCAAAGCATTAAACATTTCATTTTTATCAGATTCATTTGTATAATTTATATTGATAGTAAAATCTAATCCATTTATTAATCGACTATAAATTAATTGAGTCAAAATTTCTTCTCCTTCTTGGCTACGTATTGTGAATCTATAGTAGTAAAAATCGAGCCCATCAAGTGTTGCAATTTGAGTTTCTGTTGAATCAACTTTTATACCTTGTTCCATAAATGCATTATAAATCAACTCCTTCAATCCAGCTTGATTTTCTTCATATTCTCCTTCGTACTCGACTTTAAATGGCTCCGAAGTTGATAGAAATAGATTGAACTGATTTTTTTGAAATCCAATGAGGTTCTTTAACCCCGAAATATCAATATCTTCTTCAATCAAGCCTTCCATTGCGTCTAATCCTACTTCTTGAAACTCTTCATTTTGTTCTATTGTGACGATTTCCCAACCTTCAGGAATTTCAATAGTCCAGCCTATTTCTTCGCTTATATATTTTCCATTATCCACATAGCCTTCGTCAACATGCTTGTTTGGGTCAATTTGTCCAAAGGAGGAAAGAGGTAATAGAATTAAGAGTATGATTAGAGTATATAATTGTTTCATTACTTTATGACTTTTTAAATACTATAATGAAGACAAGATAGTCATTTCAAGTTTTACATGTCAATGTTCTAGAATACAGATGTCTAATATCATCACATCTTCACTAGCTTAAAATTAGAACCAAATTCTTTCTAACATATATTCGTAGTAATTCTAATCAAATTAGATGCAATAATTTCTTCTTAGCTTATTCTTGATTTTATGCTTTTACCGTGATAATGCAGGCTTTATTTTTAGTGATGAAGTCAAGATCATTGTATTTAACTATGTTTTACAAGCTTCAACTATTTGTGTAACAGATATTAACGCTGTACAAAAAATTAAGCGCTTACTTTTAGGTTATCGAATCATTAAAAATTAAAACAACTTTACCATGAAAAATTTAAATTTCCATTTACTTCTGTTAGTAGTTATTTCTTTTTGCTTGGTCAACTGTACAAAAAGCAATCTAACTCCAGAAAAACTTAGTGTTGGCTTTTCTGCTGATACACAAATAGTTGTTGAAGGCGAACAAATTACATTCACTGATGAATCAACCGGATTCCCGGATTCTTATGAGTGGACTTTTGAAGGAGGAGACCCAGCTACTTCGACAGAACAAAATCCAACTGTAAGATTCAATAAAGCAGGGAAATTTAAAGTGTCCTTGAGTATTAGAGGAGCTGCTGGTAGAGGCTATGTTGGAAGCGTTACTTATTGCGAAATAGAGGTGGTTGAGCCATAGATTGTCCAATACGGAAAGGAGCATAGATGAGTAGAAGAATTGAAAAATATAAATGAGGCTGTCCGTGTGGATGGCCTTTTTTTTGTCCTGATTTTAGTATTGATTTTTTTATTTAGTCTATCAAGTCAGACAATGCATCTTCCAATTTTGGAAACTTAAATTGGTGGCCAAGCTTCTCTAGTACTTCAGACTTAACATACCTGCCATATATCGCTAGCTCTGGATCTGATCTAAAAATATATTTGGCACCAATTCTTGTCATAAACAATGGAGCAGGAATTCCAATAGGCATCTTCATCTCTGATCTCAAATTTTTCATAAACTCTTTATTGGAAACAGGATTTGGAGCACTGGCAATCATGACGCCTTCATATTTAGGGTTCACTATTCCTTGATGAATTATTTCATTCATATCATATTCATGAATCCAGCTCAGTCCTTGTCTGCCATGTCCTACTGTCCCTCCAAGTCCTAGTCGTACAATTCTTTTTAGACTTGATAACGCACCACCATTTTTACCAATGACAAAACTAGTTCGTAAGATGACTCCTTTTACATCCTTGGGTTTGTGTTTTAAAAAAGTCTCTTCCCAAGCTTTCCCGACCGTAGGAGCTAAGCCTTCTCCAAAAGAGGATTGCTCAGTTTGCATTTCAGTGGGTGGATCGCCATAAATATGTGCTGTGGACATTTGCACCCAAATTTTCGGATAGTTTTTAGTTTGGGAAAACGCTTCTCCAATTGTTCTAGTAGAATTAACTCTAGAATTTAAAATCAATTCACAGTTTTCAGGAGTTTTAATACAATCAACAGATTTGCCCGCGAGGTTTACAAGGGCAAAAGAATCTTCCAGAAGGCTAGTCCAATCTCCAAGTGTATTTGCATCCCATGCGACAAACTGAAAGCCAAGATCTTTTTTGGGTTTGTTTCTTCCGATAAGGATTGGCGTAAAATTATGTTTACTAAGATGTTTGGCCAGACTTTGACCGATGAAACCAGTGCCTCCAAATATCAATACTTGTTTCATAATTTTGATTTAGTATGTAACAAAATTTAGATGTCTTGGTTTAGTGCAGAGGTGAGTTATGATTGAGTAAAAAGCAATATGCAATCTTAATAGAAGACATATGTTTACTAGTTATGATATGCTCCGCTTTATTTGTAACATGATTGATTCAGTGAACTAGGGTAGAAATTGATTTTTCTGCTGTTTTATTTGTTATTCAACCTCTCCCGATAAGACGCTCATCAATTCATTTTCATATAGTTGTTGTTTTTGCAATATACTCAAAGCAGTTTCACTTTTTTTATTATTGAAATCTCTAGGACATCCATACTGAATTAGTTTCCTTGCAAGCAGCGGACGGTGCTTTAATAATGGCGCATTTATCATGGCCAAGGTAATCAGTGGCGTATTTCCATCCTGATCGACTGCTGCAAAATTGGCCGCATTTGTTTTGAACAGGTCTAGGACTGGAAGCATCTTGTCATCCATGTTGCCAAGGTCGTGTAATGGGGTTTGACCATTGTCGGAAGTAGCATCTGGATCAGCACCAAGCTGCAATAGTACTTTTATTGTTTCTATCATTCCATTTTTTGTCGCAGTATGCAAGGGTGTAATGCCAGGTGTGTAGGGAACAACATTTTGAGCATAGGCCTTTGGATTTAATCCCTGTTTCAGCAGGTAGTGTACAACATCAGCCTGTTTATTATCCAAGGAGACAAACAGCGGGTCGAAAGACATGGAATTTGTGTCTTTCGATTTCCAATATTTTTTTACTAAAGAAAGTTTTCCATTTTTTATGGCTTGTTCCAAAATTTCAATATCGGATAATTTTTTTGGGTAAAGACTCATCTCTACTGTGAGAGAAGATATAATTGTCGCTCCAAGCAAAACAAGAGCACAGAAAGGAATGAAAAATCCCAGCGAAAAAAACGGAAGGTCACCTAATAGTTTTTGACATAGAGCATAGGCAATGGGAATAGAAATGGGCCAAACCACAGTTAGCAATAGCATCAAAGGCCAAGATTTATCTCCCAAGGATTGCGTGTAGGCCTCATAAGCCAATGGTCCGTGTAGCAGATAAATAAAAGGTTTGGAAAGTGGGAGTGTAATAGCCCCGGGTAGACCCATCAGAGGAATGAAGCCTAGTACGGCTATGATAATGGAAATGATGATAGTCTTGGTCAAAATCAATTTTGTACTTAGTAAGCCATTATTCTTCTATTCACTTTTACAATTTCTTTTTTGAAAATGAATCTTTCATATGCATACAAATTGAAAGTTAAACTTCAATCATCTTTGTCGTTTTTCCTTTTCTTCCACTTATTAAGAAGTCCTCGTTGTTTATAAAATTTTCGTTTACTTGTTCTTAATTTAAAGTTAGGATCTGGTTTCTTATGATGCCCATACTCAATATGAAATTTCATCCTACGTCGAGCATAACCTTCTTTTTCAGGTGCGACAGAAGTGTCTCTTTTTTTAAGATTAAAAAGTGGTATTGACAACCAAATATTTGGGTGGTCATTATGATAGTGGCCCTCTACAAAAACGTCAAAAGCAGTAGATTGCAGCTCTACCAATGGTACATAAAGCGAATCATTAATGTAGGTAACGTGATTACTTATAGGTGCAAATTTTACAGTCCTAAAACGTTCAGGCTGCCGAAATTTACTTCCGATCTTCTCCATATATGGCGCCTCGTCGATGATAAGATTATTTATTGTAAAATTGACATCCGCATTCATCATTGTATCACTTACGTAAAAATCACCTTTGTAATGTTGAGAGATTTTTGCATCAATATCTATGGTGCCAGACATATAATCAAACGAATCAAAATCCTCTTGGGTCAATTCTTCAATATCACTGCTAAGGTTTTTTAAATCAACATTTATAGCATTTAACATTACATCAATGCTATCTATCTCATCAGATAGATGTAAGGCTGAATTTAGTAAAATGTCGCTGTCTCTATAATCAAATTGGGCATCAGAGACATAAAAAATTGAATCTACAAGCGACAGTTGTGTTGAAAAATTATGAACACAAAATTCATTTGAATATTCTAAAGTATCAAAACGCATTTTTATGTCCGGCGAAAATCTATATAATAAATCGCAAAATGCACCTGTAGATGTTTTTGTAGAAACTTCAACTATTTCTGCAGGAACAAACGTTTCACTTGGACCAATATTAAAGATATCAATAAAATTTTTCCAAGTAATCCTTGGTGAGTAGATGTTACTTGTAGTCAGAACTGGAAGACCTGTATCCTCAACAATTATCTGAGAAATATTCTGAAGACTTCCGTCAAATTTTATCTCTTGATTAAGTGACTCTGATTCTAATAAAATACTGTATTTGGCACTATTTTTTTTAACAGAAAGGTCAATATTTGTCAGTGGAAAAGAAATTGATAGAGGTTCACAAAAAACAAAGCTACTATCTATGGTTAAGCTTAATTCCCCATTAGCTATGATGTCATCTAATGAGAATGTTGATCCAGCATAATTAGCATTAAGTTCAAAATCACCTTCATTAAAAAAGAACTGATCATTATTTAGATAGCTATTGAAAACAAGAGGATTGCCTTTTATTTCTATTGCTGTAAATAAATCAGGTACCATCATATTTTCCAAAGAATCAAAACGTTCTTTGCGGTCAAAACTTATATGTGCATACTCCACTCTGCGTTCAGTACTATTAAAAACAATATCACCTGTTAAGCTTTTCTTGACAATACCAGTAGAGTCATCGATCACTCCATTCAGACGCATTTTGATATCAAAATCTTTAGGTAAGAATTCTAGATCACGTATGGCATCAACTCCAAAGTAATCAAATGCTGGTACCAATTTGGACAAATTGATATCAACAGCATTACAATAAATCTCAAAAGGTGTCACATCATCGGATGATATATCATAGTTGCAACTAAATTCAAAACGACCTTCTTCTAAATCAAATGCTCCAGAATCTATGGTGACAATATTTTTCTCAGGGAAATGCATGTGTGCAACAATATTTTCCATGGACACATAATCATAGTATCCAGAAGAGTCGATTTCAATATAAATATTGGGTTGAAAAAGATCTTTAAATCCTCGGAGGGTCTTTTTCATAGCCCGACGTTTTTCAAAAGGAGTTTTATTCAATTTTAGGTTATCAAAAAATCCTTCTCCTAGTATGTCAACGATATCCTCCCAGCTTAATCTTGTCGCTTTTAAATTAGCATTGGTTACAGACTGATTATCTTCCTTGCCGTTTATGATATCCATTATATTTGTAATGGTTCCATCAAGTGTAAGTCCATATTCTTGATCAGCTGTTAATCCAGTGACAATAAAATCGCCGTCACCAGCTTTCTTATTGAGTTGTAAAGTTTGTATTGGAAGAACCACCTCAGAAGGTAAATATTGTACGATGCATTTATCAATAGTCAAATCAAATTCACTTGCCTGAATGATATTTTGAAGGTTATCTATTTGCCCTTTAAGCATAGCATCAATATTGAAAGTTCCACCATTAAAAATAAATTCGTCATTCTCTAATTGATCACTGATTAAAGCGGATGGCCCATCAATTTTAGCATCTGAAGTAATCGTTGCTGGGTGACCTTTCTTTGCCAATATGATAGCATTATTCAAATGGATATTGGCACCCTTGTTAATAGTCTCAGCAGAGGTAATATCGAATCTAACATATTTTTTATCATTGATGACTTTCTTATATGTCCTATCATAAATGTTATCATTAACAAAATGGCCAGACGCCTTAGTACTATAAAAGACTTGATTTCGTATATAGATGTTGTTATCAGGGAAGGCAAAATCGATGTCAACACGTGGCTTATAAGGTGGCATAAGTGTAATCGTCGCATCTGCTGCAAATAATCCTTCAGCCTTAAATGGATCTAAGGTTGTCTGAAGTTTAGGAGATAGTAACAACTTGATATCTTCAAAGTCTGTATTTTTATTAATCAAATGTATATAAGAGTTCTTATCCTTATCATTGTAAAATTCTGCTGAAGCTAATATCTTTTGATTATTTACACTCAAGGTAGTTTGAGATATATGCATCCCGTCTTGGTTAATCAGAAGATCAATTGGTCCATTGACATTTGCATTATTTAGAAATGTTCCATTTTCTTGATTGAATGTAAAGTCAATAATACTTAAGTCCAATAAGCTACTGATTCGCCTATTCCCATCTGCATTTTGATATATATCAGCAGTTCCGCTTTTTACCGAAGTGATGACAGACTTATATTTATCATCTGCAACATAACTTACAAGAATATCTTTTAGGTCAACATACAAAGAATCAGTATTTAGCGACCAACCGTTCCCAGAAGAACTATTTGAAGATGACTCAGGATTAAAAATTTCATTAAAATTAAAATTAAAATGTCCCAATGAATCTTGATGAATATAGATTTCGCCGGAATTTAATTTTATATCTCTAATCAACAAACGCTTGTCTTCCCAATTATAATTTTTAAAGTCAACTGAAAGCTCTTTGACAGCTACAATAGATTTATTATTTTCAGAATCTGAAGCATCTATAACTTTAAAATTTTCTAAGCTCAAATTTCCATAAGGATAATTTTCAAAAATATCCGTGTTTACCCGATCAAACTCTATCCGCACGTCACCCATACCAGGGTAGCCTTCAATAACTTTTGTCTGATTAGATCGAAAATAAATGGTATAGCCCAGTACGGTAAGCAGTGCCAAGAAAATCAAAATGACAATCAGATAGAAAATAAAATCTAATAATTTCTTAAGAACTTTAAGCATAGAACTTTTGATATCTCTTAGACCAATAAAGCCATTCTATAAAGATAAATATTGCAATGATACCAATATGTCATAAATATATCATTCGCATATTTATTTGTACTTATATTATAATGTCATTCATTGATAAAAGCCTAATCTAAGGAGTGAAATATGGGAAACATTAGGCACTTAGTAACCTAACGGACTCTAAAGTTTATGCACGAATAAAAAAATACAACTGAATATAAAGATGTCCTCCCTAATTTAGGTTTATAACAAAATTATGTCTTTGATTTAAGGAAAGATTTGTCCAATGATTCTTTAAGAACTCTATGCAAATTGTTTTTGGGAATATATTTATCGAGTCGAAAGTTGCAAAGCAATTTAGCTTGAGATTTCAGTCTTTCATGTTGTGTGTTGTGATTTTATGTTTCAAATATTATTGGCCTTCCACAATATAATCCATTGTCATACAATCCTGAATATATTCCCTCATCTAGCTTTTTATACTCTGAAGGAGCTTTATTCATATTACTCGGAAAATAGTATTCATATTGATACAAGAAAAATCCATCATACCTCATTGAAATACTTTTGTCAGGATTTACCAAAATAGATTCACCATTTAATTCTATGACCTTGGCTCTAAGTGTTTTGAATTCTTCTACATCTATTCCTAAATAGGTAATAAGTTCTTTAAAATTGTTGTCTTTGTCATTTAGCTTGAAGTTCCAAATCCAATTTTGAGTTTCAAAGGTTGTATCTGGATAAATGATATTTGCCGTACCATTTTGATTCAATCAATTTCACATAATTTTTTCTTAATAGTTGCAAGCTTTCTAAGATCTGATAAAAATTATATTTTAAACCCAATTTTTATTCCACCCCAACTTGCTGGATTAAGTGTTTTTATTTCTTTGGTGATATTAGCTCTAGAATATTCTAAATAAATAGACTTTGTCTGAAACACAAAACCATAATTAATTTGACCAACTATTCTATTTACATCTCCTGACGAAATAGTATAAACGCTATCATCTCCAATAAGTCCACCTTGTAATGTACCATCATAGCCAACTATAGTTACTAGTGGTTGCATGTAACCGTATATCAATACTTTTTTAGAGCTAGAAGTACTATAAGGGTTATTTATTATGCCAATTGTACTAGTAAAACCAACGGAGGCATTGGTGAACAAATTTCCAATCTTTGCAGAAGCATTGGTATATATTCCAAGGTAATCTTTGAATCTTAAAAGTTCTTTTTCGTAATCAATACCATAATTTAGGACGAAATGATTCTGTATTTGGTTTATCCAGCCATTAGGAACTCTGTCTCCTGTCAGACTATGTATATAGGTTTGTATTTCTTTTCCTTTAGCGGCTGGTCCTAGAATACCAAAACTGAAATGTGATGTGATCCTTTGCTTAGATTCTTCGCTCATGGATATATCAAAACTCTTTATCATGGCAACAGCAGCAAAAGGCCTATCTTTTTGTTGAATCTGAAACTTTTCATATTGGTTTGGCGTAAAACCAATGTGCTCAAATAAAATTCCCGCTCTACGTTTATCATTTTTTAGATGAAGAAAGAGTTTATTTATAGGATTCTTCAATAGAAACGGTGCAACTAATTCAAAGCTGTAACCCTGAGTATAATTTTCATCTTGAGCAGCAAAGTAGTCATTATCATAGTTTACTCTAAAGTATTTTTCGCTAATTAATTCGCGGAATGATGCTGTGTTATCAATCTTTTGACCAGAAGCAAAAATAAATGTGGAAGTAAAAAGTGACGTTAGAAGTAATCTCATTCTAGTTAAGCGAGATATTATATTTTTTAGATCTGGATAGAATTCTTTTATCGAAAAATTCATTGGAACATCTATAATTCCTATAGTTTTCAGAGATTGCATAAATTCTATCATTGCTTATATTTTGGTTAAAATGTCAGAATTAATTTGGTGCGGATCTACGATAAGTGGCGTGGCTACAAGGTAAGCAGTAGAAATGAAATTATCATCGCTTGAGCCTGCTGGCTTTCAATTTTTGATTCAACATATTATTTAATAAGTCAAAAAGTTCCATCCTATTTTTCTCGCTGCTAGTTAAGTTAGACTATCTTGATTTATTCTTTGTGTTCTTGAAGGTCTTGTCATATTAGGTTTCTGATTTACATCAAATAAATATTATTTTCCACTTTCATCTGCACGATAATCTATTCTTATCGGTGCATTAATGTTAAAAGCCTCTGCTGCCTTAATGCAATTGGCATAGGCTAATATGATTGTGTTTGAATTAATTTCATTACAAACTATTCCTAATATAGACATGACACTATTCGAATTGTTGCAAAACAAATCATTGGTGAATCTGAGAGGGATATAAATAAGAGACTTAAGAACAAATAAGTCTTAGTCTAAAAAATATCTACAATAGGGTAGTGTAGAGTAATCGGAAAGTAAGCAATTATTTTAATTAATGAATAAAGTTCTGTCCGGCATATTGATTATAATCTTATCTGCTTTTAAACTTTTCAAATTTAAGATGCCATCTACCTGTACTGATAAATTTTCATTAATGGCACTCAAGTCATTAATCATAAAAGTTACTTGATTTAAGTCGTATTCGCCAATCGTAATATTTTCCAAAGCTGCCTTTCGAACGGTTTGTTTCTTATCAGAAGCTGTATACAAATCTACAAGTTCTTCCTTGGTGCCATTCTTACCAGCAAAAAGACGATTATAAACAGATTGATCAATTGTGGATAAACTAGAACCAGAATCAAGAACAAACTTTAAATTTTTCTTTCCTAATTCGCATTTAAGGATAATTAACTCTTCGTGAACTTCAAAGTTGAATTTTTGAGCAGCCATGGATTCTGCGTTTGCAAAAGGCAATTCAGATAAGGTAATAATCTGTGCTTCAAAATCTAACATGATATTGTTTGGCACAAAAAATTCTGATCCGATGATGCCATCCAGTTGTATTTGGAGGTAAGACTCAATGCTTGAGAGGTCAACAACAAAGGCATCTAGGTTTTCCTTGGTATAGGCTCCAACTGTGATTTTTTTGATGCTTTTTGTAGCAGCAGTTGTACTACCAGTAGGGGTATCAAATACCTCCGAATTATGAAAATCTTTGCCATTTAAAATGATCTCATTTGCCCCAGTATCAAAGATATAGTTGCCTTTCTCATCATTAATGGTGGCTTCAACGACTATCAAACCATTGATTTCGGTAAAGGGTACGTGCATATATTCTGCTGTATTCTCAGTAGAATATAGCTCTGTAATGCCAATTGAAAGGATCAATTGCATGAATAATACCGTATTTAGTACCCACTTCATGCTTCTAAGTTAACATATAACTAGCTCAAAGTCAACATTTGGGTAACATTAAGTTAACATTCAGTTAACATTGGAAATCTTTTATATCTTTGTTTTGATGACCTATGGTGTACAAAAGCGAATGATCCTACTTACTACAAGTAGAATCATTCATTTCCAATAGGAAAAATTGCTTCTTTGGATTATCTTATGACACCAAGGTCATTTTACCTTAAAATATATTGTAACTAAGGCTTACGCCGAAATTTCTTCCTGGATTAAATCTTGAGAATACTTGATCTTGTGCTTGGAATGATTCGTATACAGACTCTCTCACGCTACCTAAAATATTATCTGCATTCAATCCTACTTTTACTCTATCATCAGGACCAAAAGCATAATTAAAACTAAAGTTTAGGCTATTGAATGGTGTAGTATATACATCTGGGAATAATCCGCCACCCACTATTTCTAAGGTTCTTCCTTTCATATTATAGTATAGTCCAAAATCTAAAGGAAGCTCTGTACTATTGTATGTCAAACCTGCATTCACGATGAAAGGAGATTGGCCTGCCATTTCTCTAGTATTATCAACAACTTCCCCATCTTTAGCAATGCCTTCTCTTGAATTAAATTCAAGTTCACTCATTTCGATAGTTGATCGTGCTAAAGTAACATTGGTGCTAAAGCTTATTTGCTCATTAGCAAAAGGAAGATTTTTACGTAATTCTAGTTCTACTCCCATCACTGTTCCATCACCCACATTTCTTGGTTGGAATTCGTTAGAAGTTTGTGCTTGAGGAATTCTTACCAATTCGATTGGTTTGTCAAACGCTTTATAAAAAGCACTTACAGAATATAGTTGACCTCTCTTTTCATAAAGCTCCCATCTTAGATCAAAGTTTTGAATTCTTGTTTCTTCTAAATTTCCGTCCCAAGTGACATTTCCTGATCCATCAGTGAAGGAAAATAAACTTCCGTTAAATATTCGGTCCGTGATAGGATCGATAATTTGTGCAAACGATAACTCTTTGAATGAAGGTCTTGCGATAGTCTTAGCATATGAAAACCTTAAGTTTTGTTTTTCTGTAAGACTTTGGATCAAGTTGACTGAAGGGAATAGGTCAACTGCATCCAATACCTTTTCGTTGACTAAGTTATTTCCACTTTGTCCTGAAATTGCAAATTCTGTATCTCTACCTGTATGTCTCTGAACATATTGTTCCAATCTAAGTCCTACAGTAGCTTTTAGCTTTTCCGTTACATCAATCTCATTTGAAACGTATGCTGCCAAGCTGCTTACATTTGAATTGTATTGATTTGGATTAGGAGTATTGTTTCCAGAAACATAATAGATATTTCCAAGAGGGTATAAATTTTCAGTATCTAGAACTACACTAGGATCACCTGTCCATTCCGGTTGTGAACCAAAAAACTGAAGGTTGTAACTTAAGATATTATAATCTCTATCTTTATAAAGGTGGCTTCCGCCAAATTTAAGTTTTGATGTTCTTGAAGCTAACTCGTATTCTTTAGTAACATCAAACTTTGATACCAAGTTAGTTTCATCAAGGTATCTCCAAATTCTGCTTGGGTTACCACCAGCACCTGCAACGAAGCCAAGATTATTTGATCCAAATTCTGAGAAAGCAGTCTTTCTAATATCAGGATCAGTTAGTTTTGAAATGGTAGGAGAAATTTTCCAATCCAATTTCCAATCATTGTTTCCTAATGAATAATTACCACTCACTAATAAGTTTGTAATTGATCTTTGACTGTATTCAAGGTTGTCAGAATAAGCTAAAAAACCTGATTGCCCAATGGCATCACTGTTGTTGTCAATCTTAAACTTAGCTGCCTTACTCTCACCATTTTGTAGGTGGATTAAGTTTATTTTGTGTTTGCTTCTGTCTGTCTTATAAGCTAAGCCAACCATCCCCCCAACAAAAGTATTTTCTTCTCCGATGCTTCCTTCTGAAGTTGTTGCATAGATCATTTCGTATGCATCAGATGGAACTTGAACTTGGTATTCGCCGTAGCTTACATTTTCATAAAAGTCTCTCGAGCTTCTGTAAGTTCCTGACATAATGTATCCTAATTTATGTCCGTTCTTAAGCACCTTTTGATCTCCATAAGAAAGGCCAAAACTATAATTTGGAAGACTGGTTTTTTCTTGAGCTGCAAGATCTTGGTTGAAAGAAGATAAAAAGTTTCCAACTTCTTGATCGGAATTTCCACTTACTGGGCTAGGGATTGTTTCTAGAGTTGCTTGCTCTGGTAATGCTCTAGTACCATCATCAAAACCCAACCAATCAGTGCTTCCTCCCTCATAGCTCAAAAAGTTATCCTTAAAGTGCATAGAAGGATTATAAGTCAGTCCAAAAGAAATATTGAAAATTCTTTCTTCCGGAAAATCTTTAGTTTCAATATTGATTAAACCACCTGTAAAGTCTGCAGGTAATTCTGCAGAAGCAGTTTTATATACCATCATGTTGTTAAGTAGGTTTGTCGGAAACAAATCTATTTGAAGGCTGTTTTTATCCGGATCTAGTCCAGGGATATCAACATTGTTCAACATGGTTTTTGTATATCGGTCTCCTAGACCTCTTACTACGACATACTTTCCTGATTCAACAGATACACCCGTTACTCTTTTTACTGCTTCACCAGCATTGGAGTCTCCGATCTTTTTGAATTTAGCAGAAGAGATTCCATCCATTAGATTTGGAGATTTTCTCTTGATGGTCATTAAGGCAGCTTCGGATGTTCTGATTGCATCTGCTGTGATGGTCACCTGTTCTAAGACTTCTGACTCAGAGAGAAGATTGATTGTTTCTAATAAGGTAACTTCTCCTTCCTTGACAACAACATCTGTTATCTTGATGGTAGAATAAGAAACATAAGAAATTTCTAAATTGTAAGTGCCAGGCGTTAGATTTAATTCGAAAGATCCATCTAGGTCTGTATAAGTACCATTTGTAGTTCCTTCTGCTGCAACCGTCACTGCAATCAAAGATTCTCCACTTTCTCCATCGTATACAAAGCCTCTTACCGAACCGGTTTGACTGTATAGAGAGAAACATGTTAATAAGCTAAATAATATTAAGGTAAGTTTTTGCAATTTTTCCCTTGTTTAAATTAGTAAAAGTAAAAGGAGCCTACTTTACAGTAAGCTCCTTGTTATATCTTGTTATAATCCTATACTTGATAGTGTTCCAGATTGTGCTCCCCATGTCCATGAGAATACACTAGAGTCTGCACCAACTGTATTAGCATTTGTTGATACTGCTGTAGCTTCTCCTGCTCCAATAGCGTCTGGAAATAATGCATTAGCATCATAACCTGCAGGTACTGTATATTCCCAAGTGCCTGTCGGACATTCACCGTTTCCACCAAATGATTCGATTCCAACAGCTGGGTCATAGTCTGCATCTATACCATAAAAGTAGACATTAGAAATACCAGTGTTTGTTGAGTCATCCCAATCGATGATGTGATCAATGCCAGTTCCTACGTAGATGGTGCCATTTACGAAAGTATTACATCCTTGAGTCAGTGCACCTTCAGGTCCGTCCAATTCCATTGCACTTCCACCTTGGGGCAAAGCAACTATCCAGTTATCACATGTTCCGTTCCAAGCCTGGTCTGTATCTAATCCATCATCACCACAGTTCCAAATCAAAACATTAGTAGCACTGCATGTTCCACCAAACCATTCAACTCCATCATCTTGGTTAGCAACGATTTCAATATTATTTATTGTTGTACCTGAACCAACACCACCTAAAGTGATACCGTTGATTTCGTTTCCTTCACCAATGTTTGTTCCACCGTGTCTTAAAGAGATGTAACAAAGTGATCCTGAATTATCAGTAGGATCATTTCCACCATAAAGTCCAGATGGATCAGTGGCAGGAATTCCTTCTATTTGTAATTCTGCAACATCCATATCATTATCATTTTGAGCTGAGATAGGTGCATGACCTAATATAATCAATCCTCCCCATAGACCATTTACATCTGGTTCTAGGTTAGGGCTACCAAAATTTCCTGCTGCCACCATCGTTGGTGTAATTTCATCCGCAACAGATGTAAAGATTATCGGGGCATCTGCAGTTCCACAAGCCTCGATAGTTGCACCTCTTGCTACAACCAATACACTAGAGTTAGCTCCAGCTCCTGCTTGGCCTTTTATAATAGTTCCAGGCTCAATTGTTAGAGTAGCACCTGACTCAACTGTAATTCTACCACCTAGGATTACTTCTAGGTCAGAAGTCCATGTTGTGTTCTCAGAAATGTTTGCCCCTACAAATAATTCAGTTTCTGTTCCTTCAAGAATACAATCACAATCTGCTGTTAAAACTTCTCCATCAGGACAAGTAATTCCATCGCAGGGGTCAGTGTTTATTGTCACACATTCGCAATCAGAACTAAGGATTTCATTTGAAGCACATAATGTTGTACAATCATCATCATTACATGAAGTGAGAAATAAGCCACAATAAGCAAGAGTAAAGATTGTAAAGTAGAATTTAGTTTGTTTCATTATTAACTGTTTAAAATTTGAGATTAAGTGTGCAATTTCTCCTCAAAATATACTGCAAAAGTAAAGGCATACTATGGCTTATACATGAACTTAGTATTAAGTCTACATTAATTAAAATGGTAATTACTTGATCTGGGGAATTATAATTTACATTGAGTTAACATTGGAGTAACATTGGGTGAAGGAGTCAGTTATTTGTATTTTGGTTGGTCTCTATATTTCATGAGATATTGTACAACTACTCATAAGTCAAATATTATTTTTACGAACCGCCGTTTATTAGGCCCGCTAGTTCGGTGATGTGGAACTTGTGCGCTTTTGGTGCAAGTAGGAAATAGCATGCCACCTCAAAATCTGAATGATGAATATGATCAGCTGTTAAATATTTAGGACGCGGTTTGGTTGGTATAAACATGTTGAACATCAATACACCATTTGGAAAGGTTGTCATTATGCGCAAAATTAAAAGATGGACCTTTTGACTCTTTCAGTTTATAAAATTTTCCTGTAAATCTTTTCAGCCTTTGCTCTGTACCAGTGTAACCAATAAAAATTTTGATTTCTTAAGTTCAGCATTACTACAAAATTCTATTTGACTAATTAATCTTGTACTATTGAAAAATAAATTTCTTCATCCTCTTCGAATATTGATCTTTTAAAGTTACCTAAATGGAAAGAAATTTTAGACTAGACAAGAGTGTGTGATAGGGCTCTTACTTCAGAAAATTATTATAGAGAATAATATATGTATTCTATCATAATTAAATTTAAAGTGGAATTAACTCTATCCTTCTATCTAATCGATAATAAGGAATATTCTTGCATAAGGTCTAATATATTTCAATTTAAGACATTGTCGAGCACTTTAAAGCTCATACAGTATATTAGTTTACAATAACCTTAGTAGCTGTATGCGTTTTATTATTGAGAGATCGATTTGTTAGAATGTATATACCTTGACTTAATTTACTTAATGGTATAGAAAATGTATTCTCACCTGTTGTGACACGGTATTCATATTGCATTATAACTTTCCCTAATGTATTGATCACTTCGAAATAAATTTCTTCATTGTATTTGCTTTCTAGTGACACATAAATTTCGTCATTAGTCGGATTAGGGTAGTAAGAAATACTTGTGTTATCATTATCTTCATAATTACTGGATGTTATAAGTTGATCGCTAATATTAATATTATCGATAATAACTTGATCTCCAAGAGCGTCTTCGCCATTAAGGATAAGCCCATATAGGTTTCTTCCAATGAGAGACTTCGACTGGAAACAAACTTCGAAAGATGTGCCTACATAATCTGTTAAGTTAACAATATAATTATCAAACTGGTTTTGAGTATTATATGAGTAAGTCTCTGTGATTGGCGTGCCATTGACTAGGATTCTCATATTAGCTGCCCACGGATCTTTGATACCTAGTGAGTTCCAGAGGCCTATTACTTGATGGATATATAGATCGAATGACAATGAAGCCTCATCCCATTCTGTGGCATCTATGCACATACAAGTACGGGTCTCATAAGATGTATTTTTTGACCAGATTTCTTCTTCATTTTCTACCAGCTCAATGTAGAGTTCGTTGGTACTAAGATCTACAACATCACCACCTGTAAACATAAGAGCTTGACTTTGGCTTTCATCATCGAATCTGTCTATCAATGTATCCTGATCCACTTCAGGACCTAATCTAATGTGAAGCGATGATAACTCACTCTCATTATCAAATGGATATATAAACGGTTGTTCCTTAGATTGAAAAAATTCTATGTTACTTTCTATAATATTGTTTTCTAAGTTAGGATCATCCAGATAAGATATCTCGACACTTATCTGGTGTACTCCATAGTCGTCTACTTGTAATACGCCATTTAGAGCTAGGTCTATGGTTTCTTCATACTCGAGCTCGTTGGAAAGCACAAATTCTGACTCTAGAACTGAATTATCCAATGTGGCTTTGACGTTAATAACAGATCCGATTGGAAGTGAGTCACATCCCAAAAATTGAAGTTGAATGATAGGGTCTACTGATGTTAATCCGCATGCTGTAGACTGGTTAGGATGTATTATATCCACCAATCTTATATCTTCATTTTGAAAAATTCTATTCTCTACTTTTATGTGAAGCGTATCATTGACAGGGTAAGCGTCGGGATGATAATCTACCCATGTTCTAATATCATATATGCCCACATTACTCAGATCGGCTGTCTGCGTATATGTATATATCAGTGACTCATTAGGACTTATAGTCTGAGGTAATGTATACAATTCAGTGATAGGATTGCCATCATTGATAGCGTATGCGAATGTAAGTTCTGTACCTTCTGTAAGCAAATCACCACAAGACTCAAATGCCAACTCAATAGATATCAATTCTTCAGATCCTAAATTACAGCCAGATTCTAAATTTTCAATCTTGGTTATATTAATATCCGTACCTCTTATGATCTCCCCTAATCCGACCGCAGCCCATGCTGCTGATGCACTAACAACTTCTGGTGAGCATTCTCCATATAAATCCTGAGCAGCTTGTAAAGACAGGTTGCAGTAGTCTTCATAATTAGAGGATTGTATTAGATATTCGCTCAGCGTTCTATAAGCTATATTAGCTGCTTTTTCAAAACCGATACCTTCGATGCTAAATCTTTCACCATTTTCTGTGACCCCTGATCCACCTTCTACCAAATAATAGTACCATAGATTACCGATGGAGCTGTTAGTATGAACATCAGCACCGCCAAACCAATATTCTCCATCATAGAATGCAGGCATTTCTAATGACTTGGGGTCATCCATCCGCCTTAAGGCATTGTTTAATTGGGCACCTATGTCCCATGTATAATTACCAGTTGTATGTTCCACTACGGTTACCCCGAATATGTCACTCATAGATTCATTTATAGCACCTGATTCTCCACTGTATATCAAGTTAGCTGTACTTTCTGTTACTCCATGGAAAATCTCATGAGCTATTATGTCAAGGCTACTCAATGGGACTTTTATAGGGCTACTAGCATTTCCATCTCCTATATTAATACTTCCATTTACATAGAACGCATTGCCCACCGGACCACCTCCCATAGGATCCTGAGCATGTACATTAACGGTTATAGCACTACCCTCGCCGTCCATTCCATCTCTTTCTATCTCCGTATGAAGATATTCTAATGTTTTCTCAGTGCCCCAGTGACAATCTACAGAGGGCTTATCTAACCACTCGTTATCAGTTGATTCTATAATTTTAAAATTGTTTAGGACATCTCGTGTTCTGATGATAGCCTCACCTTCATCATTATACTTGATCATTTTATATTCATTTTCACTGATCGAGTCTACCGTCATTTGGACGGGACCCATAGTGTACAAGCCTTCGGCAACTGCTGGAACATTAGCCGTATGATGAGTACAATACTTAGATAATATCTGACCAGTAAGGGCATCTATGAACAAAGTATATGACTCGAAAGGATCCGATATGTAGGTATTTACTTTGTAGGACAATAGATAATCTTTACCTACATTACTGTAGTTCTCATTATACCAAACCTTAGAAATATCAACACGATATTTATCACTAATATCTTTTATTTCCCAACTTAGTTTTCTGTTTGGTGGAAATGCCTTCCTTACTATATCTAGTATTTTATTTTTTGGTATTGTAGATGCTGGAATAATGGGATTCATATCTGTAAGCCACAGTCCATTGACCTTTGTTTTTCCGTTTCTATACAGGTGAGTAGCTATGACGGCGCCTTCGACAGGATATCCTGCAATGATTTGATTGTATCTTTTATGATTAATGTTAAGTCCATCAATGTGATTATATTGTAATGAGAGTGAATTCTGAGGGTGTACACCAAGAGCCTTCTTTATATTTATCTCAGACTTTGAATCTATTTGACTTATATTAGTAAATTCGAGTTGATATTTTTGCTGACTACACGCAAGAATAGAATATAGTAATAAGAAAAGAATTAAATAATATTTATTAGATAAGATCATGAGATGCATGTTTTAGGTAGACAAATAAAATATCGGATATTAGATGTTCTGCACTTGTTAGTTTTTAATAAAATCTAATGCCCACTAATATAATAAAGTGAATTTATAGTTCCTACAATTCTTCGACTCAGATAAAAAAATAGTCCTCATAGATTCATAAATTTGTTAATATTTACATAGAGAATGAAGTAACCATATTCTTATATGTTTACTTCATTCTGCAATATCTAACTTGATTATCCAAATCACACTTCACCAAAATTAAGTTGGTTAGTGAAGCGTAAAACAATATATAATTAACTTTTACTTATTATAAATTTTTTGGTAATTGTACTTTCACCATTTAAGGATTTTAATATATAAAGGCCTTCAGGAACAGAGAGATTGATTCTCGTTTTTGATGATTTATTAAGGATTTCGGTTTTATTATACAACTCCTCACCGTTCAATGTATATATAGTTATTTGTACTTGACCTAAATTTTTATCCGTAGTAATAAAAAACTGTCCTTCAGAAGGATTGGGGTATATAGATAACATATTCTTATCGATAGCTAAGTCACTTGTCGAGGTCAATCCACCCACAATATAAGTCTCTATGATAGGAGAAGAGCAAAAAGATAAGTCAGTTATTGTTACAGTGTACTCACCAGGTTCTAAGTCAGTTACAGAAGACCCAGATGCGCCATGGCTCCATAAATATTCGTAATCGCCTGATCCATTAGATGTCATAATCGATATTTCTCCATTGCCTTCAGCACTTGTTGAATTGATTATCTCTTCTGATGATATTTCTGGAATCGAAGTTTCTGCAATTGCATACATGACCACTTGATTAGACGCCACAATGCATTCAGCTTGGCTCAAGTCAGGTTTGGAAATACTAGATTCAAGTAATGGGGCATTATAGTAATAGTACCACCTGAAGTACACGCTATCATTTTCAAATCCGA
>ENA-ORXT01001048-ORXT01001048.1-marine-metagenome-genome-assembly--contig:-NODE-1048-length-39187-cov-146.907415_pt1 | contig 39187 bp, 35 predicted proteins | sample MGYA00237868_ERZ511482 | MGnify/ENA metagenome assembly ERZ511482 | reverse complement strand
TGGTTAGATAAGCGCAGATCTATTAGAATGATATCTGATAAAGCTGTTCCAAAATCAGTTATAGAAAATATCATTCTCGCTGCTTCTACAGCTCCTTCTGGAGCACATAAGCAACCATGGACCTTCTGCGCCATATCTAATCCAGCAATCAAAAGCAAGATCAGAGTCGCAGCTGAAGCAGAAGAAAAGATCAGCTATGATAAGCGAATGAGCGAGAGATGGCTGAAAGACCTTGCACCTATGGGTACAGATATGAACAAGCCATTCTTAGAGTCTTCCCCTTGGCTGATTATTGCTTTTAAAAAAATATATGACTTAGATGAAGATGGAAATAAGCACAATAATTATTATGTTAACGAGTCAGTCGGTATTGCTTGTGGCATGTTGATATCTGCCATTCATCATGCTGGTCTAGTCACTCTGACTCATACGCCTAGCCCTATGAATTTCATAGGTGAACTACTACAACGCCCTAAGAATGAGAGAGCTTATATATTATTTCCAGTGGGCTATGCTGCAAAAGAAGTTTACGTTCCTGATATAGAAAGAAAGTCACTACCAGATGTGAGTAAATTTTATGAATGATAATATCTATTCCCAATAAAGTGAATACGCCTAAACGCATGTCAATTCTACATTGAATCGGCAGATTCTGAATTCCTAAATACATTCAACACTGGTACTTTGAACCGCAGATTTATTTACGAAATTACAAGAGTGCAGATTTTATCTTGTCTTCAAATAAGTGCAATAGATGTTTCGCCATCTACACTTTATAGACACCGGTCTGATTAGTGTGGATATAACACGTATTGCTATCTTCAATAAATACTAACAAGGGAAATTAAAATATGCTATTCCTCTTAAGATCAAGAAAATCACAAGGAGGGCTAGATTAATTAGTGCCTTGATAGCCATAATTTGGTTTTATTAATACCGATATCTGCTATAAGGAGAGACGCACTAAAAAATTTTGTTTCTAAAAAAGGGCCATATCCCAAATCAAGTTGAATATGACACCCATAAAAAAAGAGGCTTCCCATAATGGAAAGCCTCTTCAAATTTCACTTTATCATTTATACGTTTAGTTCACTCGCAGCATCTTGAACTCTACCCTTCTATTTAACTGTCTTCCTCTGATTGAGCCATTATCTGCTATAGGCCTTGTCTCTCCGAATCCGACGAATTCTAATCTCTCCACAGGTACACCTCTATTAAGCATATATTCATAACAAGCTTTAGCTCTATCAGTCGAGAGTCTTAGATTCCTTGCTGCACTGCCGGTGCTATCTGTGTGTCCGCTGATGATGATTCTATACTCTGGGTATCTCTGTATAAGATCACTGATCTGATTCAAGTACTGTAGTGACTCTCTCGTTAAGATATCTCGTGACGTCTCAAACTGTATCGCTCTCATCGCTATATCCAGAAGATCTCTTTCTTCTTGTGTGATGAATACACCCGTCGTAGGTGAAGTCGGCTGAGTTGTCGAAGGCTGAGTCACCACTGGTGGAGAGGTAGACCTTGGACAGCCATTATTATCCACTGTTCCTGGCACATTAGGACAGTTATCTCTACTGTCATCTACACCGTCTCCATCTGTATCTGGGCAACCATTATATACGGCTGGGCCAAAGTCATTAGGACAGTTATCATCTTGATCTAGTATACCATCATTATCGGAATCTGTTGCTTCTGGACATCCATTATTAGACACTGTTCCTGGCGTACGAGGACAGTTGTCATCTAAGTCAGAGACACCGTCTCCATCACCATCCGGACATCCTGCAGTCGCAGCTGATCCTCTCTGATCAGGACATCTATCTATACTGTCACTGACACCATCACCGTCTCTGTCAGCTGGTGCATCTGTACCAGTAGGACATCCACGGTTACTGACTGGACCTGCTTGGTTAGGACAGTCATCTATCGCATTTCTGATACCGTCACCGTCATTATCATCTTCATTAGCTGGGCAGCCTTTATTAGCTATTGTACCAGCCATGTTAGGACATTCGTCTTCATTATCACTGACACCGTCGCCATCACTATCAGGGCAGCCACGCGATTCTACAGGTCCAGCAGTCTGAGGACATTTATCTTCATAATCTGCTATTCCATCTGCATCACTATCAGGACATCCATTGAGCTCCTTTGGTCCAGGATCTTGAGGACATAAATCTATATCATCTGTCAGACCATCGCCATCACTATCGTTTTCATCCATCGGCTTCTCTTCTTCCATCACTTCTTTCATCGGCTTCTTACCTAATAAATAGATAAATCCTAATCCATGATGCAGATTATCTCTTCCCTCACCAAGTGATTTCCTGTATTCTGATTGCCAATTAATAGAAGCTCTGGGATTCACATTGATTTTGACACCTATCCCGACAGGGATTTGAGCATCAAAGTCACCTTGGGTTTCTGACAGTCCACCTATCCCAGCTAAGAGATAAGGAGATATCTTTCTATTAAAACCGAGGAATTCATAATTCACCTTTGCATCTAGTCCGATGATGGACTTGTGTAAGTGTTCTACATTTTCATGACTCTGGACGACACCCACTTTTAATGGGACATTGAGCGTCAGGCCTTTACCTAATAGTCTGTGATACCCCACCTCAAATCCAGGGTGATATGCCGTAAAATCTCCAAAATCTCCTCCATTTAATGATTGGTAATCGAGCACCAGACCTTTAAAGGATAGTCCATTTTTGAATGATTGATTCTGAGCCTGAACACTGACCATTGCGACAGTGGCTAATAAGAAGACTATTAACAGGCTTTTTTTCATTGTTGATATCATTTTTACAATCAGGTTTTTGATGAGTATTTGTTCCATATTTCTATACATGAACCTACTATAACATAATTAGTACACCTAAGGATACGATTAAACTATATTACTTGCTGATTATCAGTGAGCTTCAATATTTTAACCAATTAAAATTAACATTTATTTATCTAAAAGCTTCAATTCTCGTAAGCATTATAGATTATCATATATGTTTTCTATTGATAATGTGAATGTTAGTTTTCTGATTCGTGTTCAGGATAACATTAAATATACAATTAGCTCTCCAAGTGTGGCTTACAGTGTCTCAAAAAATCCGCTTTTGGTGTTTTTCTTGACATTATTCCAGCTAAAATACCTACCATTCATGCTGATATACACCCCTGGAGTCAGACATTGGGCAAATGCAATAGAACTACCCAAGTTAAAAAACCCATCAGAAGACGACCCAAATGCATAGGGAATCATCGCTCCTGTGAGAATAATCGTCTTTCCTTCGAGTCCTGCTTCTGCCAGATACTTTGCTGTAATCGACATGGTGTCAGTACCATGGGTGATCAGAAACTGATCTGAAGCTGACTGCTTGATCTCATCCAGTATGAGCTCTCTATCTTTATCGGTCATCTCTAAGCTATCGACCATCATGAGTGTTTTGACTTGGACATCCAGTGTACATCTTCCTCTTTTAAACATATCCTGCAAGTGACTGTCCTTGAAGTATAATTTACCCGTGATGTAGTTATACTCTTTATCAAATGTGCCTCCTGTTACAAATACTTGAATCATCTGCTTTAATTTTCAGACGTAATGATAAAAATACGTATCAAATTGTGCTACTTTTGATTAGCTTAATTGTGAACATAATGACTACAAATAATTCTCACTTACTTTCGGATCAGATCAAATCTTTAGGCGAATCTGCGACACTAAAAATGTCAGCTCTTGCGCGAGAACTTGGTGCTCAGGGAAAAGATGTTATCTCTCTTAGTATCGGTCAGCCCGACTTCGATACGCCTGATCATATTAAAGAAGCTGCTAAGGAAGCTCTCGACAAAGGTATCACTGGATATACGCCAGTACCAGGACTCGTGAAGTACAGAGAAGCGATCATCAATAAACTGAAGCGCGAGAACGGCCTGGATTATAATATGAAGCAGATCGTCGTGTCTAATGGAGCTAAGCAGTGCATTGCTAATATTTGTCTTGCCTTGCTTAATTCGACTGATGAGGTTATCATATTTACACCATATTGGGTCTCCTATATTGAAATTGTAAAGTTTGCTGGTGGCAATCCAGTCATACTTAAAGCTCCGATAGAAAATGATTTTAAAGTAACCGCTGACCAGCTTAAGGCCGCCATCACTTCTGATACGAAGCTGATCATATTCTCATCCCCTTGTAATCCTACAGGGTCTGTCTATACGAAGCCAGAGCTGGAAGCTATCGCAGCCGTGCTCAGAGAACATAAAGATATTTTCGTGGTATCGGATGAAATCTATGAGCATATTAATTTTGGAGATCCTCATACTTCTTTTGCCTCATTAGACGGTATGTACGATAGAACGATCACTGTAAATGGTATGTCTAAGGGATTTGCCATGACTGGATGGAGATTAGGGTATATGGCTTCGCCGCAGTGGATAGCTGCTGCCTGCACTAAGATTCAAGGACAGTTTACCTCTGGTGCAAGTTCTTTTGGCCAGTATGCTGCAGCAGTCGCACTTGATTCAGACTTAGGTCCGACTCTAGAAATGACAAAAGAATTCGAGAGACGCAAGCATATGATGATAGAGCTACTCAGCGATATTCCAGGATTCAAGGTCAATGATCCGCAAGGTGCCTTCTATATATTCCCTAATGTCAGCTATTATTTCGGTAAGACAAATGGTTCTGACACCATCGTGGATGCTGACAGCATCGCTATGGAAATATTGAATAATGCTCATGTAGCCATTGTATCTGGAAGTGCCTTCGGTAATGATAATTGCATCAGAATATCTTATGCTGCGAGTGAGGAGACTTTACGAAAAGCGGTACAACGGATAAAGGATTTCTTGGCGGATTTTAAGTAAGTTTTTAGATTACTAGACTCTTTTTATCAATGGGTTGAAACCCATTGTTGTTATAATGACACCCTTTCAGGATTAGAGCTAATTATTTATGTGAACTATAACTCCGAAGGAGTGACATGACTACAATGATGAGGTTTTACCCACCGAGACAAAACATCACCTCGTTAGCCCAGTCAGGGTGACACCATTACCTAATCCATTAGATCTCTTTTCTTCTTCCTAAATGGTGGGGCCTTAGCCACATACCTATCATAAAGTCCTTGATCAAAGCCTTCCTCATGATCATACAGCCCTTTTTCAGACCTCTGTCTAAAAAGCTCGTACAGAGTCACTGCACACGCGACACTGATATTAAGACTTTTCACCATACCTACTTGCGGTATGAAAATGTTCCCATCAAGCTCTGAGTACAGCTCATCTGATATACCATCCTTTTCATTTCCAAAGACAATCGCTAAAGACTGAGCCATATCTGTATCATAGATTGACTTGGCTTCCTCATTGAGATGGGTTCCAAGGATTTTATCAACTCTCCCTCTTGCCGCTATGACACAGTCCGCTACTGAATGGAATAGTGTGGTCTTAACCCACTTAAAAGCACCCGAAGAACTCCGACCACGTAGAGCGATATCTAAAGTCTCTTGGGAAAGTGCATCTGCTGTGTATATCACGAAAACCTCTATGATACCCACAGAGTCGCAGCTTCGTAGCACGGCTCCTATATTATGAGGATCGTGAACATTTTCTAGTATGATGAGGATATCTGACTGGCGCTTATGGACCACATCACGAATCCGCTTCTCGCGCTGTACGGTGACGCCTCCTTCATGGATTCTTTCAGGATTAGTTTCTTCGCTCGAATGTGGTGTCCTTGAACTCAATGATATCTAAATGTTTATTGACAAAGTAGTCTAATTCTTTCATGCGGTCATCAATCATTTGATCAGTCTTGCCTTGATTCACCAATGGCTGAATGTCAAAAGAGGACTGAAGATACTGACGTGACCCTTCTAGAAAAAATTGAAAATTTCTTCCGTACTCATCCAGTGAATCTCCGACAAACTTCATCACATCATATCCCTGATAAGCATCATCAGATGGAATGGCTCCATATCGATTAAAATAATTGCGCTCAAATGTCAGCACGTTATCTTCTGATTTATCCACAAACTTGGATCTGCAAATCTTCATAGAAAGATTACGATATAAGTTAAACTCGATCTTATCTGATTCATAAGTCATCGGCATCGTATACACATGGACAGGCTCGAATCCTTTTTCTCCATTCATCCGCCTAAGGCTATTATAGACAAATGACTCATCCGCCGAACTATAGTAAGGAATGATGATCGCTTTTCTACCTGGCTGCCAGAACAGACTATCATAGACCATTTCCGCATTGAGTAATGAATCAGTATGCACTGAATAGACTTGTAGATCTGGAGTATACTCATCATCTGATAGCTCTTTATGGATGTCCTGTAGATTAGCTATTCGACTTAGATCTGCTCTTCTTCTTCTTTCATCAGTATTCTGTTCTCTGCCGAGTATGACGATCTCGTCATCACTAAAGTTCTGCTTAGCATGAGCAAGCATCTTCCTGTAGTGATCATCTAAGTTAGGTCTAAGCTGTATGAAGTAGGGGTTCTCTTCCGTGATCGTCTTACTCGCGTACCAGGGGGATATGACTGTCAGCTCATTATCCTTTCCAAATTTGGCGACTTGTTGTAAGCCTTCTTTATTACGGCTGCTGCCATATGGACCTATGATTGCATCTACATTTCGAAACGCATCTGATTTTAGATCTCTATTAACTTTATTGACATCACGCTGAGAGTCAAACACATCTACTCTAAGATTAACTCCTTCTTCTTCCAGGTCTTCGAGGGCCATTAGTGCTCCCGCATAGAAACTGATAAAACGATTAGCAGAACTATTTTCGTTGATAATTAGAGATTGAATATCAGACTTATTAGTCTGTAAGGGAAGGAACATAGCGACATTGTAGCTGGATCGCTTATCCATCTTAAGTTCAGTATCGTCTATTGTAATTGGTGGCACATCTTCTTCACTCACTACATCCCACTGGATTGTGTCCAGCGTTGTAATTGTACTTTCTTGAGCTTTTTCTTCTATCTGTTTGTCTGCAGTGGATGGTCTGTATACAGCTTTAGTAGCGCTGCACGACATCATAGTGACTAAGATGAATCCTAATAAGCTGAAGCTGAGCATATTATTCCCATTCAATGGTTGCAGGTGGTTTGGTGCTGATATCATAGACTACTCTATTGATTCCTTTGACTTGATTAATGATTTCTGTAGATACGATCTCTAAAAATTCGTGGGGCAGTTTGCTCCAGTCTGCGGTCATCCCATCTACCGAGTTTACACTTCTTAACGCAATCGTGTATTCATAAGTTCTCTCATCACCCATGACGCCTACAGATTGTACAGGAAGTAATATAGCGCCTGCTTGCCAGACTTTATCGTAGAGACCATCTTTCTTCATCTGATTGATATATATCGCATCTGCCTCTTGACATAGCTTAATCTTCTCCCGAGATATTGCACCTAGTACCCTGATCGATAATCCTGGTCCTGGAAATGGATGCCTGCCTATGATGTGCTCTGATATATTCATAGCTCTGCCCATCACCCTGACTTCATCTTTGAATAGATTTCTTAGTGGTTCTGTGATTTTAAGATTGAGAATATCTGGGAGTCCACCTACATTATGGTGAGACTTGATCGTAGCCGATGGACCATGGACTGATATACTTTCTATCACGTCTGGATAGATAGTCCCCTGTCCGAGCCACTTGATATTATCGAGCTTATTCGCTTCTCTTTCGAATACTTCTATGAATACTCTACCGATTATTTTTCTCTTTTTCTCTGGGTCAGATACACCATCCAGCTCATTGATAAAATCATCTGCCGCATCTACGCCTATGATATTAAGGCCCATACCCTGATAGCTGTCTAATACTTCCTGATATTCATTTTTTCTGAGCAGTCCATTATCTACGAAGATGCATGTTAACTGATCGCTAATGGCTCGATGGAGTAGCATCGCCGCTACTGTAGAATCGACTCCACCTGACAGGCCCATGACAACTTGATCATCTTTTATCTCTGACTTAAGTCTGGCGATCGTAGATTCTATAAAGTTATCTGGTGTCCAGTCTTGTGTGCAACCAGCTATTTGAACTAAAAAATTCTCTAATAATGTTTTACCCTGTAGGCTATGACTGACTTCTGGATGAAACTGTATGCAGTACACTGGATAATCATAAGCATCTGCTTTAGATCTAAACGCTGCTACGGGAATAGAGTCCGTCTCTCCGATGATGTCAAATGTGTCTGGCACTTTAAATACTGTGTCAGCATGAGACATCCACACCTGTGACTGCTGAGAAATATTATTGAAAAGTATATCATCTGGCTCCTTGAGGCTGAGCTCCGCTTTACCATATTCTCGCTTATCTGCGCTCTCCACTCGTCCGCCTAATGTAGCTGATATATATTGAGCACCGTAACAGACGCCTAATACAGGGTATTTATCGATAACAAGATCCAAATCAAACTGGAGTGCTTTAGGATCATTCACAGAGTAAGGACTACCTGAGAGTATCACCGCAGTCGTATGCTCGTCAAATGTAGGTGGATTATTACATGGATGTATCTCGCAGTAGATCTGAAGCTCCCTGACTCTTCTCGCTATAAGCTGAGTGTACTGAGAACCAAAATCTATGATATGGACTGTCTTGATCATAGAAAGTAAATATATCTATTCAATTGAACTGTCTTATTCGATTAAGCCTCTCCCCTCTTTCTTAACCTTACCTGCATCATCAAGCTCTTTGAGAAGTCGATCTAAAATACCATTTATAAAATCTTTACTCTTAGGCGTGCTATAGAGTTTTGATACTTCTACGTATTCATTGAGCGTGACTTTAGTCGGAATAGTCTCGCAATGCATAAATTCTATCAAAGCCATTTTAATAAGAATCATATCTATGACGGCTAAGCGCTCATGATCCCAATTTTTCAGAGCAGGTTTGATGAGCGTTAGAAGCTCCTCATCCTTTTTAGAAGATGACGTCAATAGCTCGATACCAAATTCTTTTGTGGTCTCGACGTCAGGATAATAAGACATGTGAAAGTCATTTTCCGTGACAGGTAGTGACTTCAGTACTTTCTTGATGGTGCCGATCACAACAGATTTATCATCCAGCCAATTCGTAAAATTATCGTCCATAGACTCCATGAAGAAGTCATGCTTTCTGCAGTGCCTGTATAACTCTAAAAGAATCTCAAGATGATCTTCATTAGTACTCGCTTTACTCAGGTATTCTGTATAGGCTTCCACCTCAAGAAACTGCTGATATATCTTCTTAGAATAATCTCGATTCACTTTACCTTCGAAGTTAAGCTGCTTAAACTTTTCGTTAAGCTTCTTATTCTCTACCAGCGACTGTATGAGATCGTTATTGTATAATTTGGGAGTAAAGGTCTTGTCTAAGTCTGAAGGTAGATGCTTAGACTTACGCTTCTTTGCATCAGTCTTAGCTTCCTGTGTGATCTGAATGAGGGTATATATGTTAAATAGAAACAATTGGAATGTTTCCTCTATAGATTCCCAGTATCGTTTTTTCGCACCTTTGATTTCAAACTCTGCGTCTCTGTTCAAAGAGTAGAGCACTTGCATGACTTTTATGCGTATCCCTCTTCTGCTTAACATTCCTTTTACTATTATTCAAGTTAGATTGTAAAGAACGACAATGTTACGTTAGAATTACAATCATATCTCTAATTTTATATAATTTATTATTTTAAATATGCTTCTTTAACTGATTCGAAGGATGGAAGTTTATTTTCATGCCATTTGTCCAGTATTTTTCCATTCTTCCAGAGTACGACTCCTGGATTAGATCTCACTATCGTCTTCAATAAGATATCATCTGCTGTATAAAATTCGAATCCAAGTTCTAATTCTTCACTTAGGTCTAAGAGCTGTTCTTTCACTGCTCCTCCTGCTACTCCGTATACTTTAATACCATCACTCATCGCAGCATCTGTGAATGGCTTAATCACATCGGTATATTTAGCAGCAAATTTCTCATCCCACTTATAGTCGGTTACCTCTATCGTCTTTTCTACTATGGTGTCATATGACATCACGACACGCTCAGCTCCTGTGTCTACCATAGTGATGGTATCATATCTCACACCAAGGGTATCGAGATATGTAGAACGACTCTTCTCAGATCCAGCCCCTTTGAGCATATAGCTGACGATCATGATAGAAGCTTGTGGATCATTCAGTAATTCCTCTGTCATATCATGACCGTCTGCATCAGAGATCTCATAATCGCTGATTTTAGTAGCCTCGATGCTTGGTGCTGACTTGATCTGATCTACTGACCACCCTTCATCCTTAGGATAATCCTTGTAGATCGCCATGTAGTCCGGATTCATAATAGATACCTCTTCTCCTGAATTGGCATTGGCAAACTTCCATCCTAATATCGCGACATTGCCAGCTGCATCCATTTCTGCCTGCTTCTTAGTCCTTACATCAGCATCTTTACTGAATGGTCTGAAGTCTGCATGTGGTAGATCCCATACGTAGTTACTCATGCAGTAAAATAATAAGCCTACGATACTTACTCCGACTATAATATCTCTGATGCCCTTAGTAAAGAGCGTATGCATGTCTTTATGCTTGAATAGGAAGTATATAGCAGGCACCATGAGCCCAATATCCTTCATAAAAGAGACAAATGGCTTAAGCTTCAGGAAATCCCCAAAACATCCACAATCTGTCACCTGCATATTAGTTTCCTTAAATTCTCCCCACTGCCCGAACTGAAAGAAATTGACTCCCTGTGGCACATATCCAGTGAGATAAGTAAAGCCTGTCAAAAATGTGAAGAACAATATGATACCAAAAAAAGCCCAACTTAATAGTTTACTTCTATGCCCCATCAAAAGCATAATGCCGAGTACAATCTCGAATATGATGGTACCGACCGAAAGACCTACTTTATAATTTTCAAAAAATGGAAAAATAGGGACGATAAAACTAAACCAAGTCTGCTCGAATGTAGTCTCGAATGCAGCAAAATACTGCTCTAACTTATATGCAGTCCCTAAGGGGTCCACAGCCTTAACCCAACCAGAAAATAAGAAGAATACGCCGCAAAAATTCTGTAAAAAGGTCATCAACCATGACTTATGACCCTTTATGATTAACCCTATGACTAAGGTGAGGACTACTGCGATAGCACCAACTACCAGAAGTATAGTTTGAAGATTCATATTAGCTTGTCTGTGTATTCAAATAAGTGAGTAAATATACATATTAAAAAAGGACTTATATGTAAACTAACGGATCAAATCATGAATACATTTATAAATCAAATCACAATAAGCTTACAAAATTTATATAAGTAGAATAAAACAAAAGTAATCCTATCAATCCCTTAGTTTCGTTAATGAAACTTTTATAAGTTTGAATGATTTGTTAACTAAGATAATCTAATGACTCTTCTACTCCTATGCATTACTGCTAATGTAGTATTGGCCATAATGTTTAAAGTATTCCCAACTTATGGCATACGTAATTATCCAGCTATAGTAGTCAATTACATAACAGCTGTGCTATTAGGAAGTCTGCTATCTGGAAAATTTATTATCAATTCACACGGGTATTCAGAGTCTTGGTTTCCATATGCACTTGCTTTAAGCATATTATTCATCATCGGGTTTAACATTCTTGCTTTATCCTTTCAGATTTTTGGCATTTCACTAACGACCATTTACCAGAAGATGTCTATCTTAATCAGTGCCCTTTTTGGAATCATCGTGTATCAGGAAGTTTCTAATGCGCTGAAGATCATAGGATTACTATTAGCAATAGTGGCTATCATTATGGTAAATCTGGAAGTCAAAGACACAGAAAACACCCCTAAGAAAATAAAGAGGTCACTTTACATCTATCCCTTTCTCGCCTTCCTGCTGAGCGGAATCATAGAAGTCATTCTCTTGATTGTAGGAGTAGAAGGTATCGTCACTGACAGTATAGAATTCGTGTCTAATTCTTTCGGGCTAGCGGCGCTGTGGGGTATGATATTATTAGCTTTCAGATTTAGACCCATCATCAGAGGTAAGGAGATTATTGCGGGTATCTTATTAGGCATACCTAATTTTTTTACGATTTACCTGCTATCAGCATTAATAGAACAAGGATGGGATGGGTCTGTACTATTTCCAGTGAATAGTATAGGTGTACTCATGCTCTCTGCAGTCATAGCAGTATTGATGTTTAGGGAGAATCTGGATCGATATAAGATAATTGGCATCATAGCAGCGTTTGGATCTATCTTACTTATAGGACTTAGTATATGATCATGGATGATGCCTTTATGACATTGAGCCAAGCAGGAACGGCAGAATTCAAATCAAAGGGGAGTCGATTCATAGCCTATGCGACTCAGGTCAAATCTCAAGAGCAAATAAAAGAATTCATAGAAATTTATAAAAAAGAGCATTTCAAATCAAGGCACATCTGCTATGCTTATAGGCTAGGCTCTGATGCGAAAGACTATAGAGCGAATGATGACGGGGAGCCATCCGGATCTGCAGGACTTCCCATACTCAATGCCATGAAAAGCCAGCAAATCGTCAATGGCTTAGTGGCAGTCGTGAGGTACTTTGGTGGTACGAAGCTCGGCATCCCAGGGCTCATAGAAGCCTATAAGACGAGCGCTGCACAGGCGATCACTGATGCAGTACCTCAGCAAGACTTCGTATACAGCCAATACAAACTTAGCTTTGAATATGATATATTAGGGCCACTGATGGAAGTCATAAGTAAAACCAACAGTGTTATAAAATCACAGTCATATGAGGAAAATCCATTCATTAGTTTAATGACTAAAAAGTCTCTTCTCGATTCCGACCTCAATAAAATATGCACGAAGCTAATTGGCTATGAGGTCATCAATCATGAAGAATTTAAACTAAAAGGATTTAAAATCGATTTATTAGAAGATATTGAAGGGTTAATATGAAACGTCTATCTCGTGGGTAATAAAGATTCTCATGAAGGTGATTAAATTATCGTGCTTGCTCTTTATCAAGGAATTGTAATAGGTTTACACATGAAACGACTATGACGCAGATAATTAAAGGACCAAGGGTATAATCAAGCTCTAATTCGCTGATAGTCATTTCATTGCAATTTTTAAAAAATATGAAGGTCATAGGAGTTACAGGTGGAATAGGCAGCGGTAAGACGACGTGCTGCCAGATATTTGAGTGTATGGGTATACCTGCTTATTATGCAGATGACCGTGCAAAGAGACTGATGAATGAGGACCAGACGGTCATAGATAAAGTCAAGAGTTTGCTCGGAGAAAATGCTTACACTAAAGATGCACAGCTGAATCGAGCTTATATCGCTGATCAAATATTCAATGATAAAGCGCTACTTCAGAAGATGAATGGCATCATCCACCCTGCTGTGGCGCAGGATGCTGTAAGATGGGCTATGCAGCAAAAGAGTCCATATGTACTCTATGAGGCTGCACTGCTTGTAGAAAATAAGTCATATCAGAATATGGCAAAACTTATAGTCGTCAGTTGTCCCGAAGAGATCAGAATCAGCCGTGTCTTAGAAAGAGACAGCACTTCAAAAGAAGCCGTGGAAGCAAGGATGAAAAATCAGTTGCCAGAACAAGATAAAATCAAAGTTGCAGACTATATCATAGATAATAGTGGAGAGAAGTCAATAATTCCACAGATATTTGCTATCCATAACCAACTTATAAACCTTAACTAATGCAAGACATAGATACAATCAGTAAAAGCCAACAATACATAGATCAAGAAGATAAATATGGAGCGCATAATTATCACCCTCTACCTGCTGTCCTCTGCAAAGGTGAAGGCGTCTATGTATGGGATGTGGATGGTAAAAAATATTTCGACTTTCTCTCTGCATACTCTGCAGTGAATCAAGGACACTGCCATCCTAAGATTATCGCAGCATTAGAAAAGCAAGCCAAAGCCCTGACACTTACTTCAAGAGCATTTTACAACGATCAGCTCGGACCATATGAAGAATTCATCACGACTTTCTTTAATTATGATAAGGTGCTTCCGATGAATACAGGAGTCGAAGCAGTAGAGACCGCTATGAAGCTTTGTCGCAAATGGGCGTACCAAGTCAAAGGAGTCCCAGAAGGACAAGCCAAACTAATCTTTGCCAGAGGAAACTTTCACGGCAGGACACTCTCTGTCATATCAGCATCCAATGATCCTGTCGCCCGCAATGATTACGGTCCATATCTTCCCGGTATCGAGATGATACCTTACAATGATACAGAAGCCCTAAGGCTAGCACTACAAGACAATAATGTTGCAGGATTTATCGTCGAGCCTATCCAAGGTGAAGCAGGTGTCTTTGTCCCAGATGAAGGTTATCTCGCAGCATCAGCAAAGCTCTGTAAAGATCACAATGTTCTTTTTATTGCTGATGAAGTCCAGACCGGTATTGCCAGAACTGGTAAGCTATTAGCGACTTGTGGTAACTGTGACTGTACGACCAAATGTGAAAATAAACCTGAAGTCAAAGCAGATATTCTCATCCTCGGAAAGGCACTATCAGGCGGCGTCTTACCTGTATCTGCAGTGCTAGCAGATAATCACATCATGATGACGATGAAGCCTGGTGAACATGGTTCTACTTTCGGAGGTAATCCATTAGCGTGTGCCGTAGCCATAGCAGCACTTAAAGTCATAGAAGATGAAGGACTACAAGCTAATGCGCAGCACTTAGGACAGTTATTTAGAGAGCGAATGCAACAATTAGCTGATAAGTCTGACTTAGTGATTCTCGTACGAGGTAAGGGCTTACTTAATGCGATCGTCATCAATGATACAGAAGACAGCAGCACCGCATGGGATATATGCATGTCACTCAGAGACAATGGATTATTAGCGAAACCGACACATGGAAATATCATTCGCTTTGCGCCTCCTTTAGTCATGACTGAAGAGGAGCTGCATCAGTGTTGTGACATTATAGAAAAGACGATTCTTGACTTTAATGTAGCATAAGGCATCGTTGATAATACTCGAAAAATTCCAGACAGTCTTGAGCTCACGCATCATGATCTCGAATAACTTAATTAAAGTGAGGCTTATTGCTTAATGAGTATAAGTAGCGTCTGACAACTATCGCCATCTTCTTGTGGCATAGTTAAAGTTAGCCTATCATTGCTCAATACATAGTTGATATCTTGACATTCTGAATCATCACAGATCCTTATGGTATTGCCATCAATATTCATCCAAGTCGCATCGGAGGAAGTTTCACTCAATTCTCCGATTACAATTCCTGCATCTTCTAAATCCAATTCTTCTAAGCCAAGACCTTCTAAGCCAGGAATTTCGACTGAAACATTGAGCTCTAAGGTCTCATCATCATTAAAGGTGAACGAGAATAGGATACACGCTGTGATCCCTTTCTCTGAAAGACAACCATTATTGTCTAAGACAACATCAACATTACCTTCATCATTTTCGCATGCCGAAGTCTTGATTTCTTTCAGCTGCCAAGTACCGATTAGTTGGTCTTTCTCTTCATCGCTGCTGCATGAGTACATGGTCAAAGCTATGAAGGCAAATAAATAGTAGTAAAGTTTCATACTCTAATCTTTTTTAAGGGTAGTATTTGAGTTTCAGTTCAGTTAATTTGTCTTAATTCCTCTATCAATTTATTGACATTAAGACAAGATAAACGCATGTAAAATTGTAAGCATTGTTTGAGTTCAGAAGCAATTAAGTTGGTATTTCAAAATGAAACTGGTATCTACTTTTATATTCGGAGGCATCTTGATGGGGTTAAGATGGCAGATACATTTCTACTATCTCTCCCAACGAAAAAAAGGACCAACTGTGCTCCAGCTGATCCTTTTCTTATCTTCCTTCTGTGCCGATGATTAACTTCCGCACATGAGACAGCCATCTTCCATCTCACATGTCTCCCCTTCTTGTACCTCGACTAATTCTGCTTCGGATGATCCTACAGCGCCCAGTTTATTCTGATGCTTCTGGCTTAGTGTAAACTTAATCGGATCCACTGCAGCCTTTGACCTTAGGTAGTACATACCAGTCTTAAGTCCTTTCTGCCATCCATAAAAGTGCATGGATGATAGCTTACCAAAGTTAGGATTCTCTACAAATAAATTTAAGCTCTGACTCTGACATATGAAAGCGCCTCTATCTGCGGCCATATCGATGATCACCTTCTGGCTGATCTCCCACACAGTCTTATATAACTTTTTAAGTTCATCTGAAATCTCAGGTATGTCTTGGATAGAACCATTAGCTGCCATGAGCTGTTCTTTCATATCTTCATTCCAAAGGCCTAACTTATTAAGATCTTTCAGAAGGTGCTTATTCATGATGACATATTCTCCTGATAGCGTTCTTCTGGTATAGATATTAGCTGTGTATGGCTCGAAGCATTCATTGTTACCCAGAATCTGTGATGTAGATGCTGTCGGCATCGGAGCTAACAATAGACTGTTACGCAGTCCTGTCGCCACTATTTTCTTTCTTAGGCTATCCCAATCCCATCTATCAGATGGAGCCACATCCCACATATCAAATTGTAAAATGCCCTCACTTGCAGGAGAACCCTTGAATGATTGATAAGGGCCATCCACTTCTGCAAGCGCTGCAGACTCTGTGCATGCTGCAAAGTATATCGTCTCAAAAATATCTTTATTAAGCTGCTTCGCTTCTGCGCTGTCAAACGGGAATCTCATCTGAATGAAAGCATCCGCTAATCCCTGCACTCCGATACCGATAGGTCGATGTCTCATGTTAGAATTCTCAGCTTCTTTCACTGGATAGTAGTTGATATCGATAACCTTATTCAGATTACGTGTGACCACCCTGGATACTTCATAAAGCTTCTCGAAGTCAAAGGTCTCATCTACTACAAACTTAGAGAGTGCTATAGATGCCAGATTACATACAGCTACTTCATCTGGTGATGTATATTCGATTATTTCTGTACAGAGGTTACTGGACTTGATGGTACCTAGGTTCTTCTGATTGGACTTTTCATTACACGCATCTTTATATAATATGTAAGGCGTACCCGTCTCTATCTGAGATTCTAATATCGCAAACCATAGGTCCTGTGCTTTCACTGTCTTTCTTGCCAGACCTTTTGCTTCATATGATCTATATAGTTCTTTGAATTCTTCACCATAAGTTTCACATAGCCCTTTAGCTTCATTAGGACAGAAGAGTGACCACTCTCCGTCAGCTTTCACCCGCTCCATGAATAAATCAGAAATCCACATGGCGTAGAACAAATCTCTGGCTCTCATTTCTTCTTTACCATGATTCTTCTTCAGGTCTAAGAAATCAAAAATATCAGCGTGCCATGGTTCTAAGTATACAGCAAATGCTCCTTTCCTCTTTCCGCCACCTTGATCTACATACCTCGCCGTATCATTGAATACTCTAAGCATCGGCACCACTCCATTAGAAGTACCACCTGTCCCTTTAATATAGCTACCTTGTGCTCTGACATTATGTATGCTCAGCCCTATTCCACCTGCAGACTGAGATATCTTAGCACATCTGGTGAGTGTCTCGAATATACCAGATATACTATCATCAGTCATTGACAGTAGGAAGCAAGATGATAACTGTGGCTTAGGTGTGCCTGCATTGAATAACGTAGGCGTGGCGTGAATGAACCACTTCTCTGACATATAATTATAAGTCACAAATGCAGCTTCAAGATCTTCGCCATGTATACCGACAGCTGCTCTCATGAGCATATGCTGTGGTCTCTCTACCACTTCTCCATTCATCCTGAGTAGGTAAGATCTCTCTAAAGTTTTGAATCCGAAGTAGTCAAAATTATAATCTCTATCATAGATGATAGCTGAATTAATTTTGTCACCATTTTTACGCACGATTGCAATCATCTCATCACTAATAAGACCTGCTTTTTCATCGGTTTTTGGGTCTATATAGTTGTAGAGTGCTTCCATGGTTTTAGAGAAGGACTTCTTAGTGTTCTTATGGAGATTAGAGATTGCTATTCTGGCTGCCAAACTGGCAAAGTCTGGATGCTTTGTTGCCATCGAAGCAGCGGTCTCAGCAGCTAGATTATCCAGATCAGTGGTTTTGACACCGTCATATAATCCCTGTATGACCTTTTTAGATATCTCGATTGAATCTACAAAATTAGGATCCAGCTCGTAACACATCTTTTTGATACGCGCCGTGATTTTATCGAAACTGACATCTTCTAGCTTGCCACTTCTTTTGAGTACTTTCATTTGAACCTGCGTTTAATAATTTTAAGCAATAGAATCTAAATCGTCTTAAAGTTGAGACCTTACCGACTACATATTAGGATCCTTAGGTTGGTTAAGATGAGTAAGGAGTCCTAAAACTCCTCATCAAGTGTGAATATCTGTTTAGACTTATCAGCCATCACACCAGCTTTTTGATAGTCCCCAACACGCTTTTCGAAAAAATTAGTCTTCCCTTGAAGTGATATCAGTTCCATCCACGGGAATGGATTCTCGACATTATATACTTTATCATTGCCTAACTGAGCTAACAGTCTGTCGGCAACAAATTCAATGTACTGACACATCATATCGCAATTCATCCCAATGAGATTCACTGGTAATGCATCTGATACGAACTCTTTTTCGATATTAACCGCATCTGTGATCAGACGCTCTATTTTTTCTTTAGGAAGTTTATTCTGAATATGATTATTGTAAAGCAAGCATGCGAAATCACAGTGCATGCCTTCATCTCTTGAGATAAGCTCATTAGAGAATGATAGCCCCGGCATAAGGCCTCTCTTCTTGAGCCAGAATATAGAGCAAAACGAACCTGAGAAGAATATACCTTCTACGGCTGCGAATGCAATGAGTCTTTCTGCAAATGACCCAGTATCTATCCATTCAAATGCCCAGTCCGCTTTCTTCTTTACACATGGCATGTTATCTATGGCATTGAATAAGTAATTCTTATCCTCTGTATCTTTTATGTACGTATCTATTAGGAGCGAATATGTTTCTGAATGAATGTTTTCCATCATGATCTGAAATCCATAGAAGAACTTCGCTTCAGTGTATTGGACTTCATTGACCATATTCTCTGCTAAATTCTCATTGACGATGCCGTCGCTTGCCGCAAAGAAAGCCAGTACATGCTTCACAAAGTGCCTTTCATCATCATTCAACTTAGAATCCCAATCGGTCAAATCTTGGTGTAAATCTATCTCCTCGGCAGTCCAAAAGCTTGCTTCACATTTTTTATAAAAATTCCAAATATCGTCGTGCTTTATAGGAAAGAGTACAAATCGGTTAGGGTTTTCTTCAAGTATGGGTTCTACAGCATTCTTTATTTCAGTCATGGAGAATTGGTGTTATTATTTAAGTCAAAAATTCGTTTTCATATTCAAAGAATCTCTAATATATCAAAATAATAAATCTACTAGGTAGGACTCATTACGATTTTTTATATATATTTTCAATTCTTATACATTAATTACTTGTAATCAATGCTTTACACTTATTATTAGCTTTCAGGCTGATTGTGAAGTTTGCTCCTTTTGAGAATACAAATAAATGGAAAAAAAACCTAATATGTAGATTTCAGAGCTGATTAGTTTTCAACAGCTTGTTAGTAACAAGTGTAACATATTAAAAATCAGGTTAATATGTATTTATGAGTAAAATTGCTTGAAAAATGAGCTCAATTAATTTGCAAAAACAAATCGAAATACACTATAAAATTTTCCGCCTTTTAAGTATCCAAATGATGATGACACCAAATAAAATAGATATCAGTATAATACCGTAGAACATCGCTGGGCTGTCCTTTCCAGGTAAAGGAACATTCATACCAAAGAGACTTGCTATAAGCGTCGGAGCCATAAGCACTATGGTGATGATGGTCAAGCGCTGTATGACACTGTTCAGATTATTAGATACGATAGAAGCGTATGCCTCCATGGTACCACTCAAGATATTAGTGTAGACATTAGACATCTCAAGGGCCTGACTGTTATCAATGATGATATCTTCGAAAAGATCTTCATGTGCTTCCATTCCTCGAATGGCCAGAAGATCTGTCCGCTTCATCTTCATCTTCAGCAATTCGTTAGAGCTTAATGAATTCACGAAATAGACTAAACTCTTTTCTATCCGTAATAACTCTTGTAATTCTTTATTTCGACTACTATTATATAGTTCTTGCTCTATGAGGTTTCGCTTAAGGTTTAATTTCTTCAGGCACTCTAAGAATCTGAATACCGTCTGCTCGAATAACTGGAGTACAAACATTTTATGATCAGTCGGATTAAAGTGCTTCACTCTGCCTTCTAAAAATTTATGAATGATTGGATTATCTACAGCTGTGATGGTGATGATATTCTCTTCTGTAAGTATGATCCCTATCGGAGCAGTGATATACATGGCTTCATTATCAGTGCCTTTCTCATTGATGACGGGCGTATTCACGACGATGAGCTTCATCTTCTCTTCGCGCTCATACCTGGATCGCTCATCTATATCTAGTGAATCTGTCAGAAAGTCTAATGGAAAATTAAGCTGTAAAGATAGCTTCTCTAACTCTGCATGGTCAAAGGGCGGCTGGATGTTAAGCCAGCAGAAAGGTTGAAGAGATTGGATTTCTTCCAATCCAGAATTTTGCTTTGTATAGTATTGAATCATAACTGCTCGACTCAGCTTCCATGTTAAAAATCAGGTCTTTTTTATGAGGCTGCAAACATAGTAACTATATTCATCGCACACAAACTTTATACTAAAGCAAGAAACGCATGATCAAATTCAAAGACTTTGTGACTAAGGTGCTGGACTACGGAGGCATTATGAGCTTTCCCGAATTCGAACCAAGTGAAGAAACGCTTATGAGAATCAACCTGTGGATTGAGGAAAATGAAATTGTCGTACTGAATATTGAAACAATCATGATGCCTGAGCTAAATAAAGCTAGATCCAGTTTAAGTACTTCTGGATTTTTTAAAATTGAAGGATCTAGTAGTTCGAAATGGTTTCAAGTATATAGAGTCTGGTTTAATCAATAAACATCACAATTTCACTTCATTGAGAAAATATTCATAATAGATCAAATCTTCAGGGCCAGCACTTCCCCACTGCGGCCGACATCCATTCTTTATCAGGTAATAATCCTCTATGATATCTGCTTGCTGCTCAAAGTTGAAATAGGCTAAGCGCCTGCCAGCTCTTTTGGCCTCCATGAGCTTGGCTAATCCTCCATAGTTATAATTCTCCTTCGTCTGTTGTGCCCACAGTGCATGAAGAATGTACATAGAGCCATATTTCTGGTATTGCCAGATATGCATCAGTTCATGTATGAAAGTCTGCTCTGTCATTCTGCCGTAACAGTTGATCGTGAAGTAACTGACGTAAGCGAAGTGTCCAAACTTAGGCCCAAATACAGCCCGATCATCGATCCTCAGCTGCTCATAAGCAAATGCATCTCTATAGACAGATCTTGCCGTCTCGATCTCATCAACAGTGAGGGGTCGAGAGCTGCGCTTCAGCATATTAGATAGATAGTCATATATCTCCGGTAAGGCTAATAAGTCTAAGAGTAGTATGAATATCCCTGGTAGCCAGAGCGTTATTTTCTTAATGCGCGACTGATGTACTCCATGGCTACTGAAGCACACATGACTCAATAATCTGAATAATCTGGCGCCGATACTGCTTAGGTAATGCTGACTCCTGTGGATTAACATGACAGTCCTATTTAAAGTGAAGCACCTTGACAGGAGAGATACGACTGATCAGATATGTAGGAATGACGAGAAACAATAAGATGATTACGACGACTGCCACGTTCAGTAATATAATTCTGACGGGATCCACTTCAATCGGAGCTGATGACAGATAGTAGTTCTCTTCATTCAGTTTGATGACTTTAAACTTAGCCTGTATAAAGCAGATCGCTAATCCAACAATATTACCAATGATCAAGCCCCACTTTATGATGTGTATGGCCTGATACAGGAATATTTTACGAATGCTCCAGTTAGAGCTTCCTATGGACTTAAGTACCCCAATCATCTGGCTTCTCTCTAATATTAATATCAGTAGTGCAGTGATCATATTGATGATAGTGACGACTGTCATCAGGATTAAAATCACATATTCATTAATATTCTGAAGCTCCAGCCAGCTGAATATCGCGGGAAACTTATCTCTCACAGTCTCAGAATACATATATCCTGGCAGGGTGTAATGATTCACATATTCATTTATAAGTCGTAGCTCTTCTATATCATCTACGAATACTTCGAGCCCCATGACCTGATTATCTTTCCAGCCAAAGACTTGTTGAATCTCTTTCATATCCACAAGCGCGAAGCGCTTGTCATACTCTTCCAGTCCAGTTTTATAAATACCACTCACAGTAAATTTTCTGGGTATCTGCTCCCTATTTCTAAGAAAGGTGACGATGATACTCTGTCCGACTTCCAGCGATAATCTGCGGGAGGTCACTTCAGAGATCAAAATATCATCAGATGCAGAAGAATCTGGAAATTCTATGCGCCTACCATCAATAATAAATGATTCGAGATTAGACCAATCAAAGTCTTTTCCGACACCTTTCATGATGATGCTCTCGAAGTCTTTCTTAGTTTTTATAATCGCAGGAAGTAAACAGATCGCCTGGACGTGTTTAATCCCTTCAGAAGAACTTACCTGATACGTCGCACCACTACCATCTTCATCATAACGCTCTATCGTCACTTGCTCAATGGCCTTGATCGTATCTATGAAGGCAGCATCCTGCTCGAATGGAACGGCTTCAAAATTACGCCTGATGGTATTATGTGTCACATCTATGTGGCCCCAGAATCCAAATATCTTCTCCGTGATCTCATTCTTAAATCCTGTAATGACTGCTGATGTCAAAATGATAACGGCTATGCTCAGCGCCACACTCGCTATGGTAAACCTGATGATCGTCCGCGTAAATGATTTGCCCTGAGAAAAGGCGATGCGATTAGCTATAAAGTGCTCTATATTCACAAATGGCAATATACTGACTTAGAAGTGATTTAAATGCGTATTCTGAAATCACTTGACAATTAATCTAAACTGGTTAATGCTGACGGCTTAATAACTAAAAGAGACTAAAAACTATTGGCTCACGCAGGGTCAAATATGACAGACTTATATTCTTAAATCTCAAATTCCAATATTGCAGTTCAAAATTCTACTTTTGTGGAAAATTATAGACGATGACATTTATCGAAGAACTAGAGTGGCGTGGCATGCTTCATGATTCTACACCTGGATTAGCAGAAAAGCTGGCAGAAGGCACTACGGTCGGTTATATAGGTTTTGATCCTACAGCACCTTCGCTCACCATCGGTAACTATGTACAGATCATGCTTTTAGCTCAGTTCCAGCGGCATGGTCATAAGCCCATTTTTCTACTTGGCGGAGCCACAGGTCGTGTCGGCGATCCATCAGGCAAGACTCAAGAGAGAGAGCTCAAGACATATGAAGTCCTCGATAGCAATCTGGAATTTCAAAGAAATCAGGCTGAGAAGTTCTTAGATTTTGACTGTGGTGATCATTCTGCAGTCTTCATGAATAATCATGACTTCTATAAAGATATGAACGTACTAGATTTTCTAAGAGATGTAGGTAAGAACTTGACAGTGAGTTACATGCTGTCTAAAGAGTCTGTGAAGAAAAGGCTGGAACTCGGACTGTCATTCACAGAGTTCAGCTATCAGCTGCTGCAGGCTAATGATTTTCTCCATCTATATCGCGAGCATAACTGTATCCTACAGATGGGTGGTTCTGATCAGTGGGGTAATATCACATCAGGTACAGAATTCATCAGACGTAATGTGGAGAATGGTAAAGCATACGCTATGACGACTCCTCTTCTGACTAAGTCCGATGGATCCAAATTTGGAAAATCGGAAGGTGGTAACATTTGGCTCGACCCTAATTTAACCAGCCCATATAAGTTCTACCAGTTCTGGATTAATGCTGATGATGCTGATTTGCCCAAGTACTTCAGATATTTTTCATTTCGGTCCAAAGAAGAAATAGAATCACTGGAGGCAGAATACGAATCGAATCCTAATCAACTCAAAAGGGTATTAGCGGAAGAAATAACGAAGCGCGTCCATTCTGAAGCTGATTATGCTTCTGCCATGCGAGTATCAGAGATCGTCTTCAATCATAAGGCCAATGCTGAAACCATCAAGTCAATGTCTGAAGCTGAGCTTAAAATGATCTCAGATGAAATTCCTTCATATCAGATCGCAGCTGAGCGTATCAAAGCAGGAATACCATTAGATGAACTCTTGACGGAGACGAGAATACTTCCTTCGAAGGGCGAAGTAAGAAGAGCTGTCAAAGGAAATGCAATTGCATTGAACAAAGAAAAAGTAGCGTCTCATGATCATTTAGTGACTGTCAAAGATCTACTGCAAGGAGCATATCTCTTTATTGAGAATGGGAAGAAGAAGAAGTACATGCTGACAGTACTTTGACTTTTCGCAGATATTTTTGGAACTTTATATGTGTTAAAACTGGTTATTTCTTTTAAATCAGAACGATTATGTCAAAAAAAACTAATCATGTAATACCTTCTGCGGAAAGAGGTGGATGGGCTGTTAAAAAATCAGGAGCTGCAAAATCCTCTAGATCATTTGATAAAAAATCTGAAGCCATACTCTATGCCAGAACTATCAGTAAAAAAGAACAGACGGAATTATTCATACATCGAAAAGACGGAACAATCCAAAATCGCAATTCATACGGCCAGGACCCTTTTCCACCAAAAGATAGAAAGCACTAATGTCTAAGCATAAAGATTATGCTAAGAATGTATTCATAAACTGTCCTTTTGATCCAAAGTACTTCGAACTGTTAAAGACTTTATTTTTTCAGTAGTTTATTTTGGCTTTAATCCCAGAATAGCTCTTGAGTCATCTGATTCTGGAGAGTCAAGGCTTGATAAAATAGTAAAGCTTATTCAAAGCTCAAAACTTTCAATTCACGACCTTTCTCGATTACAATCTAAAACTACAGATGAATATTATAGATTAAATATGCCTTTTGAATTAGGTATAGATTACGGTCTCAGGAAATTTAATAACTCTTATTCCGATAAGAGATCACTGATTCTTGAAACAAAAAAATATGATTATATGAAAGCGATTTCTGATATCAACGGCTTTGATATTAAAAATCACAACGATACTCCTCTGAAACTAGTCGAATGCCTTCGGTCCTGGTTCTCCGAAACTATAGGTCTGAGAAACTTAAATAGTGCAGGCAAAATATATAACTCAGATTTTATCGCTTTCAATACTCATCTTTTTAGACTAAAAATGAACAAATATGCTGGTCAACATACCTCGACTGAAGCTGAAAATTTTGCAGATTCAGAAATTCAACAAATGACTCTACCTGAATATATAGATGAAATTAAAAAATGGAGGGATCTTCAATAGAAATTATACTAAGGCAGTAGTATAAAAATAGCATATAATGTCATAAATCTAAGGCTTATCGGCATCTTCTTCAGCTTTTTCAAATCCAAGTGATACACCATTGATGCAATACCTAAGCCCTGTAGGTTTGGGTCCATCAGGAAAGACATGACCTAAGTGACCATCGCATCTCGCACATACCACCTCAGTTCTCGCATAGCCTAAGTTATAGTCTGTATCTTCTTTGATGTAGTCTTTTTTGATTGGCTCGTAGTAGCTTGGCCAGCCTGTTCCAGACTTATACTTCGTATGAGAGCTAAAGAGAGGCAGCGAACATGCCTTACAAGTGTAGACGCCTGCCTCTTTATTATCTAATAAATTACTTGTATGAGGTCTTTCAGTTCCTTTATCTCTGATGACATAGTATTCTTGCTCTGTGAGTTCAGCTTTCCATTCTTGATCCGTCTTGACGACTTTTTCAATCTCAGATGGAAGATCTACGACTGATTCTACATCTACTTTAGTTACATTTTGGGTTTTGGGAGTGCAGGATATAAGACCGATCAGGAGCAGCGTTGATAGTATGATTTTGAATTCTTTCATATGTCTTAAATTAAAGTCTTAATGGTTTTCTGTACCCTCGAAAAATTAGTCATTTACATGACCCAAGCCGCAGACATTTCATGTGTGCATGTTTATAAAATATAAGTTAGTCACCCCCTCTCAAGTTAGAATCTTCCTTCTTAGCTAATCGGACGATGATTCTCATGGTATTCACGATCGATAAGAATACCAGATAGCCAAATGTGAAAACAACGTATAACCATTTAACGGATTTAGCTTCATATATAGATATACCTGTGAATAGATATGCGATCAAACCACCTGATATGACCAAGACAACGTAACATATCAGTGAATGTAGCCAGTATTTGTTAGAATCTTCAGCATTTAGACTCAGCGCACAGTTAAACAAGGCGTATAGGAGCAGCATAGAGGCTGATACTGTCCATGGGAAGATAGGGTCCTTTCTGGACCAACCCATAGACTCCATGAATACCCCTCCGCCTATGAAGATGACCATGACTGTAATAATCAAGACGACTTGAACGTAAGGTGGAATCCGAATATTAATTTCTTTAGAGCCTGACATAGGTAAAGAACATGTTCATGGAATAAATGTTTTCAATGGTATTGCGAATATTACGGGATTCTAAAGAAGCAATCATATGGGCAACTTATATCATTCCTATTCAACAGACTCAACAGAATGCATGTCTTTTAGTACTTCTCTGTTTATATACTTATACCGATGCTATTTTATACCGCTAGCTGTCGGTAGGAAGTAGATCGAGTACAATATCTGAAAGAGATAGCTTTGCTGGTTTGAAAAGTCCCAAACCAATTTCTCTTCGGCATAACATTTTTAGCTCATCAGATTCGGATAAATATGGCTCTATATCGACCTGCAAGAGTCGTAAACTCGTTTAAATATCCACTATGTCGAATAGTACTTATAATTGGTATTATCATCTGATTTAGATTTTCACAATTTCCCCAATCAAATCATACTCCTGCGCATCTACAACTTTAACTGTGGCGAAGTCCCCTATCCGTACATATGTATCAGTCGCATCTATCAGGACTTCATTATCTACTTCAGGAGAATCATACTTCGTCCGTCCGTAAAAATAGCCCCCTTCCTTTCTGTCTATCAGGACTTTATATTTCTGTCCTACCTTATCTATATTCTTCTGGTATGAGATGGCTTGCTGTATTTCCATGATTCGGCTGGCTCGATCTGCCTTCGTATCATCGTCTATGTCATCCTCCATATCATGTGCTGACGTCCCTTCCTCATGAGAGTATTGGAATACGCCCAACCGCTCAAACTGCTGTGCTTCGATAAAATCACATAGATCTTGAAATTCTTCATCAGTCTCACCTGGAAAGCCAACTAACAGGGTCGTTCTGATATGGATATCTGGGACCATCTTTCTGGCATAGGCAATTAATTCCGTCATCTCTGCCTGTGTGATTTGCCGCTTCATCCTGCGCAGTACGCCGTCATTAGCATGTTGCAGAGGTATATCTAAGTAATGACATAAGTTTTTTGATTTCGCCATCACCTCAAAGATATCTTTAGGGAATTTAGAAGGATACGCATAGTGAAGCCTGACCCATTCCAAGCCTTCTACTTCTTCTAATGCTTCGAGCAATTCTCCTAAAGCTCTCTTTTTATATATGTCTAAGCCATAATAAGTCAACTCTTGAGCGATCAGCATGATTTCTTTTACTCCAGACCTGACTAAGTTCTTCGCTTCTTTGATCACATCTTCTATCGGCTTAGATACATGATCACCTCTCATGAGTGGTATCGCACAGAATGAGCATGTCCGGTTACAACCTTCTGAAATCTTCAGATAAGCATAGTGCGACAGCGTAGCGATTCTTCTCTCTCCGATGAGTTCATGCTGGTAGTCTACATTGAATTTGGCAAGAAGCCCAGGCAGTTCCATGGTCCCGAAATAAGCATCGACTTCAGGAATTTCTTTTTCTAAGTCTTCCTTATATCTATGTGATAAGCAGCCAGTCACATACAGCTTATCTATATTGCCTTTGGCTTTTTCATCAGCATAATCTAAGATCGTATTTATAGATTCTTCCTTGGCTGTCTCTATAAAGCCACAGGTATTGACTATAATAACATTAGCGTCTTGATCTTTGAGCTCGTGCTCGGCGTCTATATCATTTGCTTGAAGCTGGGTGATGATGTTCTCAGAATCTACTAAATTCTTCGAGCAGCCCAATGTAATGACATTTACTTTGTCTTTTGTTACCTTCGTTTTCATCGAACTACAAAGATACTTTTAATACGTCTATGACGCAGATAATTAGACACTTTAGAAGATGATTAGATTTTTATGTTTACTGATAGTCAATGAGTTGTAAACCTTAGATACATGAAGAAATTTATTCTGGTGCTTTGTTTAAGTAGTATAGCGGCATATTGCTTTGGGCAATTCGGCATCACAACAAAATATTCCTTTAATAACTATAATCATTGGAGCGATGTCACCGAGAGTATCAATGGCAGTAGACTATTTGAAAATCACCTTGAATTTGCGTTAGATTATAGATTTAGACCTGGGGAAAAAAGAATTGAACTATTCATGGAGGCCAGCTATCTCAGCAATTCTACATCTATGATTTCACCTGGAGGTAATGATAGAGTTTTTAGCATGAACGGTTTTGGATTAGGCTTGAAGGCTAATGTCTATTTTCTAGATTTTCATGGTGATTGTGATTGCCCTACTTTTGGAAAAGAAGGCGGTTTTCTAAAAAAAGGTCTGTTTTTACAGTTCAGTACAGCAGCTTCATATTGGAATAAAAAGGCAGAATTTTTCTCTGACCCGACAGATAGCTCACTTCTGGTAGATATCGGAGCAGGAATTGGTCTTGACATTGGTATTTCTAACATGATTACTGTCACACCTATCGCCTCAGTCAATTATTATCCTTTTGCGACTTGGGAGCAGTTTGCAATAGAACAAGGCCTTTTAGATCAATCTAATCCAAATAGCAGAACCACTATATCCATGTTTAAACTTGGCGTAAGAATTGGTCTGCACCCCGATTTTATCAAAGAGAGGAGAGTCTTGAACCGACGACGCTAAAATTGATTTAATCATAGACTCTTTTTACGAAACTTTCGAATTAAGAATTTCGTCATATGATGTGAATATTAATCACGAGATATTATTATGAAGTTCATTTATATCCTTATGTTTTGCACAGCCATACCATCATTCTTTAAGTGTAAGACTACCACTTATACGCCCGATACTTACGAGGAAGAAAAGATCCACTTTGGCTCAGGTGGCGGATTTGCCGGAAGTTTGACAGAATATAGCTTACTATCTAATGGTCAGCTATTCGCTAAGACTTCACATCAAGGCGAATGGCAGACACTTGATACTCAAGATAAAAAGACGACAAAACAGCTTTTTGACCAAATTCAAAATCTACATCTCAAAAAAATAGATCATAATATCCCTGGTAATATGTATCGATTCGTCAATATGACAAAAGGAAAGGAGACGCATAAGATTGTATGGTGCAATGAATCTAAACCCCAAAATGAGTCTATAATCACTTTCTACGATATCCTGATCCATCACGTCAAAGACATCACATTAGACCAGACAAATTATCCCGAACGATAAATCTCAACTACATGCTGCGACATCTCTGCTATACCATATTTCTACTATTTACTGTCTTAAGCCTAAGTGGGCAATCTAAAATAGAGCTTAAAAATCCTAAAACTCAGCAGGCCCCTACCCCATCATTCTCTCAAGAATATGGTCGAATGAATTCTATAAAGGACAAACCGACAGAGAAAGGACTAGATATCAGTTCATTCTCTTCCATCGATATGTCTCGACAAAGTATCACAAGATTAAAAACAAAAAGGGATCCTCAATCCGGTCAAGTCATAGCTATATCTGGGATCATACCGACAGCTAAGAAGAGTCTAAATTCAGAAGAAAAAGGGATAGCCTATATCAATCACAGCAAGGAATCATTTGGCTTAGACAAGCCTTCTGATGAACTGAGCATGACAGAAACTATCATCGATGATAAAGGCAGAATACATAATCGATATCAGCAGCACTATCAAGGGATCAAGCTCCTGGATACTGAGATTATGACACATGAAGAAAACCAACAGGTCTATTTTGCTACTGGAAGACTAAGCAAAACTCCAACTGGTATAGACATTAATGCATCGATCTCAGAGCAAGAAGCCAAAAAAATTGTGATTTCAGATTTAGATGATTTCCAAGTGGTGCCTGCGAAACTGAGTAGACTGGTCGGTGGAGAACAGATAAAAGTAGAACAAGTGATTGTTTCCTCTGGTGAGTCTTCTCGTCTGGCTTGGCACATCGATATTTACGAATCTATTTCTGACAGGTGGGAGTATACCATTGATGCTCAAACTGGCGAGATCTTAGATAAGCACTCCACGGTCTGCCACTTTCATGGACCAGAGTCAGAGATCTTTGATGGTAAGACATCTTCTACAGCTATTGATCTATTAGGTCAGAGCAGAAATATTAATGTCTATGAGTGCGGTGGTGCTTACTTCCTTGCCGATGCAGCGAGGACCATGTTCTATGGAGATGAGTCTGACTGCACTAATGATGATCTTCTGATCAATGGGGTCATCATCACTTATGATGCCTTAGGTAATTCTCCACAAAAGCCTGGCTCATTCAGATATGATTATTCTATATCAAACGATCTAAATGTATGGAATGATCCACGAGCTATCTCAGCTCACTTCAATGGTGGGAGCGCATATGAATATTTTAAAAATACATTCGGTAGAGAATCCATCAATGGTGATCGAGGAAATATAGAATCCTTCTATAATGTCACAGAAGATAATGGTCAGCAAATGGATAATGCATTCTGGACTGGTGCTGCTATCTTCTATGGAAATGGGAATCAGGCTTTCGTCAGGCCGCTATCGGCAGGTCTCGATGTAGCAGGCCACGAGATGTCCCATGGTGTCATACAGACCTCTGCTAATCTAAGGTATGAAGGAGAATCAGGAGCGCTTAATGAGCATTTCGCTGATGTATTCGGTACCATGATAGAAAGAGATACCTGGCAGATAGGAGAAGATGTCGTCAATACACAGCTCTTCCCTACTGGAGCTTTACGTAATATGGCAGACCCTAATAATGGAGGCTCGCGAGTCGGTGATCCAGGCTACCAGCCAGCTTCTGTCAGTCAGCAATTCAGAGGCCCCGAAGACAATGGTGGTGTACACATCAATAGTGGCATACCTAATCATGCTTATTATCTATTTGCTATAAATGATAATGTCGGTATCGAAATCGCCGAGCAAATTTATTATAAGGTTTTGACGCAGTATTTAACGCCTCGATCGCAATTCATTGATCTGAGAGCCGCTGTCATTCAGGTTGCTTCTCAAGATTATGGGGCTCCTGTCGCGACTGCTGCCGCAGCTGCTTTTGACCAAGTAGGCATCGTCGGAAATGATGGTGTGATCAGGTCAGAAGTAGAAGCCACTGAGTTAGAGACTAACCCAGGGACAGACCTTATCCTCTGGTCTGGGATTAACTTTGATGTGTTGAACCATGTGACCAATACTGGAAATAATACCCAAATCAATATTCCCCGTGTCCATAGATCTAAACCAAGTATTACCGATGATGGACGATTTGTCGTATTCGTCAATGAGCAAACTAAGATACAAGTTCTTGAGATGGACTGGACCAGTGGTACTGTGGCTAACGATTTCCTACTATTTGAGGATGACTCCAATTTTAGAAATGCCATCATCTCAAAAGATGGTACTAAGGTCGCTGCACTCATAGGAGATATAAGCTCTGGCGAAGCAGATAATCGCCTATTCGTTATAGATTTCTCTTCTGGTGATAGTCGAGTAGAGTCTTATGAATTATATAATCCTACTTTCTCAGCAGGGGTAACTTCTGGATCAGTGCTATATGCCGATGCCATGGAGTTCGATCATTCAGGAGAAAATATAGTGTATGACGCATTCAATTCATTAGCAGGGAATGAAGGTCGAGATGTCTCATATTGGGATATAGGCATCATCAAAGTTTGGGATAATGTAACCGATGATTTTGAACCTAAAGGCGACAATATATTCAAAGTATTCTCGGGTCTCGCAGAGAATATCAGTATAGGAAATCCGACATTTTCTAAAACCAGCCCCGACATAATCGCTTTCGACCTACGGGAAATTATGATTACAGCTAATGCTGATCAAGATGCTACGTATGAAGTGCTGGGGGCTAACCTAAAATCAGGTGATGTGGAAGTCTTATTCGAAAATAACACTTGGGGATATCCCAATTATTCCAGTGATGATACTGAGATGATATTTTCTGTATTGAATAATGGGACAGACGAGATCTTAGGTAAAATAGGGGTCAATTCAGATAGAATCAGTTCTAGTGGATCTGCTACGGTGATGGTAGAAGACGCTTTCTGGGGTGTATGGTTTGGGACAGGTATCAGAGATTTGATCTCAGATACAGAAGATCTATTCTATAATGAACTGGATGTCTATCCTAATCCAGTATATGATGAATTAGAAATCAAAATACCATCTGATTTTACTGGCGAAGGAATAATAGAGCTTTACGACATCAATGGTCAGTTGGCTCTCAGTCAAATCATAGCGAAAGGGCAATCTCAAATCACATTGAACCTCAGTCAATCCGAATCAGGAACATACATGCTAAAAATTTCAGGATCAGAGTCAATCTATAGTCAAAAAATAATACTGATGAAATAGTCAGCCTTGCGATATCCGTATTCAATTCGAATCATTACTTTTGCGGCATAATAGAAAGAAAAATTACTGCGTTACTTACTTTATAATTATTATCATGAAACAGAAGTCGTTTAAACTTATTTTCCAGTGTGTTGTATTATTATGCGTCGTAGCGATATTCGTCTCTTGTAATAGAGGAGTCGGTTGTCCTAATGCATTTTAATCAATATTTAAATACACATTATGGCCATTAATTGGATCCCTATTAGCTCAGAAGCTCAAGCTCAAGAAGCCATTCAAGCCTCACATGAACAAGCCATTGTCATATTCAAACACTCTACGACTTGCCCTATCAGCGGCATTGCTAAGATGAGACTGGAAAGTGATTGGGATCTAAAGGACCTACCCAGCTATTATGTAGATGTGAAGATTGATCGAGCGACATCTCAATACCTGGCAGAGCATTTACAAGTACACCATGAGTCACCTCAGATGATCGTTGTCGCTAATGGAGAAGCTGTGTACGATGTTTCCCACTTAGATATTAAGATCAGTGAAGTACATGATGGTCTGAAAGAAATCGAGCACGCCTCTTAGCAGCGACTATGAGTCTAACTCCTGTCATAACTGATGATGGCTCGTCTACACTATTCTCAGAAAAATTCGATGTTACTTATCACTCCTTGCAGGGAGCAATAGATGAAAGCATAACCGTATTCCTAAGCGCTGGATTAGAGCGATTGGTGTTAGATGGGTTTAAGAGCATTAATATATTGGAGATCGGATTTGGTACTGGTCTTAATGCATTATTAACTCTCCATAGAAGCAGGAATCTTACCGATATATCAATCCAATATACAGGAATCGAGGCTTATCCTGTACCCATGAATATCATCGAGTCATTACAATTCCCATCATTATTGTCTGATAATAAGTTAAAGGAAGACTTTATAAATATGCATGAAGCCATTGACGATAAACCTTTGAAGATCAACAACTTTAGTTTTATAAAACAGACTGCTTTATTCGAGTCATTAAGCTATAAAAACAGATTTGATCTGATATACTTCGATGCATTCGCTCCGACTACCCAACCAGAATTATGGGAAGTGGACTTATTGTCAAAAATGTATGACGCTTTACAGGAAAAAGGGATACTCGTAACTTATTGCGCCAAAGGATCCTTCAAGCGCAACCTAAAATTAGCAGGCTTTCAGGTAGAAGCACTTCTTGGACCAGGCCGAAAACGAGAAATAACCAGAGCATGGAAGTCTCCCCACGTCATAGAGAATATAAAAAGTAAGCTCAAATTTTGATAAAATAGTCGCATCTTATTGAAGATCAGAGAGTTATTATCCTAAAAAAATCTTTTCTCTAAATTCTCAATCTAAAAAGTCTTTTCTAACTAAACTGAGATTCAAGAATTATTACCTTTGAAAGACATAAATCAATAGAAACATCTATGACGGAGATTATTTTGGCTCCCAAGTAGATATTGAATTATTTTATTTGCTGTGATTCAGCGAATTGTAATGTATAAAACAGAGAAACTAAGATGGCGAATCAACTATTAAAAGGTAAGAAAGGAATTATATTCGGTGCTTTAGATGATCAATCTATTGCCTGGGCTGTGGCAGAAAAGTGTGTCGAAGAAGGCGCTCAGATCACCCTAACTAACGCTCCCGTAGCACTGAGATTTGGACAGATCAATGAACTGGCGGAAAAACTGAATGCCAAAGTGATACCTGCAGATGCTACTTCTATGGATGATCTATCGAATCTGATCGATGAGTCAATGGAAGTCTTAGGTGGTAAAATTGACTTCATTCTCCATTCTATTGGTATGTCTCTAAATGTTAGAAAGAAGAAGGACTATACGAATCTGAATTACGATTGGCATCATAAGACCTTAGATATTTCAGCAATCAGCTTTCACAGAATCATGCAATTGGCATATGAGAAAGATGCGATGAATGAGTGGGGTTCAATACTGGCTCTTACTTATATCGCTTCACAAAGAATATTCCCAGACTACAGTGAGATGGCAGAAGCAAAGTCACTATTAGAGTCATATGCGCGAAGCTTTGGCTATCATTTCGCTAAGAAAAATCATGTCAGAGTCAATACAATATCTCAGTCCCCTACTCTGACGACTGCCGGAAAAGGCGTCGCTGGCTTTCAAGATTTCTACGATTATGCTGATAAAATGTCTCCATTGGGTAATGCGTCAGGGCAAGAATGTGCGGACTACTGCATCGCTATGTTCTCTGACTTAACCCGCATGGTGACGATGCAAAACCTTTATCATGATGGTGGATTCTCTAATATGGGCATGGAACCTGCTGTATTAGGCAAGTAAAAATCGAAATCTATTCAAAGCTATTTAGCATACGGCCGATCATGATTAAACAGAGAAATATGAAGATGATCACCCGTACCTCCATGTCGTAATGTCCTCAGGCCCATCATTCTAAAGTATAAGGTAGCTAAAGCACTCTTTATTTCAGACCTATGATTGACCCTGATATCGATGGCATAGACATATCCGTCAGCTTGTCGATAATGAAGAGAAGCTTTATTAGTAGGCAATCCCATTTTTCGATAATCTTCAGGGACTCTTTCTGCATCTGTCATGATCAATCCCTTATCGATATATGCCAAAGTACTGGTAGACAGTCTTAATATCGGATGTATTTGGGTAAATTCCTTTGCGACTTGATTAGACTTCGTATGATCGGATGACAAAAAGAACAAAGCGTGAAAAGAATAAAGACTTACAATGAGAATCGCTATAAAGGACCTCCTTTTAATTCCAGCATAGTCTCCTATCCTACCCGTAATCCATGTATGAATAATTGTGAAATACATGAATACCAAGACCGCGACAGATATAACACCTATACCTAAAGAAGTGTATGCACTATAATGATACTCAGTATGTGCATATACGGCTACTCGTATCAAGGCAATAAATGGTAGAACCGCTAAAGTCAATAAAAAAAGAATAAATCTGATCAACTTAAACATACGTATTCAGGTTATGTATGACAGAGTATAATATTACGAATGAAAAGAATAGCATGTCTGTCAGTTCATCTAAATAATATTGGATTTGGTAGATATCATCGCTATCTTTAGAGTGAAGCACTTTAGTTTAACAGAGAAGTCATTTAAAAACATACACTATGGATTTTCCAATTCAATTTTTACCATTAATCTTATTGGGGCTATTTATCGCCTTCAGTGCCGCCTTCACAGTGAAGCAGCAGACCAGAACCATTATAGAAAGGCTCGGAAAATTTCACAGTGTTAAAAGACCAGGACTCCACTTCAAGATACCTATCGTAGATAAGGTATCGGGTAGAGTTTCTCTTAAAATTCAGCAGCTAGATGTCATGGTAGAAACGAAAACAAAAGATGATGTCTTTGTCAAACTTAAAGTATCTGTTCAATATAAAATCCTTGATGATGCCATCTATGAGGCCTTTTACAAGCTGGAGAATCCCCATGATCAGATTACTTCATATGTATTTGATGTCGTTAGAGCCGAAGTGCCTAAGATGAAGCTAGACGACGTATTTGTCAGAAAAGATGACGTAGCAAACGCAATCAGAAACGAATTATCAGAAGCGATGTCAGGATATGGATACCAAATCGTAAAGGCTCTTGTGACTGATATCGATCCTGATCAATCAGTAAAAGTCTCCATGAATCGAATTAATGCAGCCGAAAGAGAAAAGCTCGCTGCTGAATACGAAGGAGAAGCAGAGAAAATCAGAATCGTAGCTAAGGCCAAAGCTGAAGCAGAAAGTAAGCGTCTACAAGGACAAGGTATCGCGGATCAGAGAAGAGAAATCGCAAAGGGTCTTGAAGATTCAGTCGAAGTCCTCAATCAAGTGGGTATCAATTCGCAAGAAGCCTCCGCACTAATCGTGGTCACGCAGCATTATGATACACTTCAGTCTATGGGTGACAACTCTAATAGTAATCTGATTCTACTACCTAATAACCCTAATGCAGGCTCTGATATGCTTTCACAAATGACAGCATCATTCATAGCATCGCAGCAGATGGGCGATGAATTGAGGCTAAAAGAGGCAGAGAGGGTCAGAGAACTGAAGGCTTAGAATCTAATTGGAGTCATATTCATTCTTAATTCAATCTCAAATTCCAAATTATCTACTATAGCTGAATTTAGATATAAGATAATTAAAATATGTAAGTAAATATTAGGCAGGCATTTCTATTGGACACATTAAAATTATATATCTTTATGATATCTTATGTCTGTTTGGATTGAAATTTGCAATTCATTACATAATACAACTCTTAAATAGTTTGGAATTTTATCAGTGGCTCGTTCCCTTATTAGCAATTTACTATTCAGTAAAGATTTTTAGGCAATACGCTAAAAAGCAGCGCCTGATACGTAGTACTGTCATCTGGCTTTCTTTCTGGATAATCATCAGTTTCCTAGCAGTAGTGCCACATGATACCTCGGTAAGCTTGGCTAATATCTTAGGATTTAAGGATAATATCAACGCAGTGATTTTCATCGCATTAGCTGTTTTATTCCTTTTCAACATGTTCTTCACGGCAACGATTGAAAAACTGGAAAAGCAAATGACTGAAGTGGTCAGAAAGTTAGCGATCGAGAACCAAACACTTAGAGCTGACTTATCAGAATATGAAAAAGAGCTCATACAGAGAAAAGTAGAGAACACTCCTACTGACAAATCCAAAACTCAGGACTAACTCCTATCCGTGAAAGTTCTCTTTGTATTAGAATATCACTACCCACATGTAGGAGGAGTAGAGACATTATTCAAAGACTTAACTGAAAACCTCGTTAATCATTCTTATGAGGTGACCGTATTGACTAATCTATATGATGATGAATTACCAAGAGCAGAAATACTCAATGGTGTCAATATAATTAGAGTCCCATTCAAAAATAGATACTTATTTACGCTGCTTGCTTTTTTTCCTGCTTTTAGACTGGCTAGAAAACATGATTTTATACATTCTACTTCCTATAATGCTGCGATTCCTGCATTCTTTGCTGGTTTATTAGCTCGTAGACGGGTGTTTATAACGTTTCATGAAGTTTGGGGCAGTCTATGGTTTAAGTTGCCTTATATGAGCAGAATCAGTAAATATTTGCACTTCACCTTTGAATGGTTTTTACTTAAGCTTCCATTCTATCGATTTATCGCTGTATCCGAATCGACTAAGTTAGGCTTACTCAAACACGGGATAAATCCACAGAAAGTTAAGATGATTTATAATGGTATAGATTATCAAGAATTTAAAGCTTATCAGAATCAAAATCAGAATCAGAAATCAACAGAAACATTTAGATTTATCTATTTCGGGAGACTCGGTATATCTAAGGGGCTTGATGTTTTAATAGATGGTGCTGCTTTATGTAAGCAATCAGGTGCTTCTTTTGAATTGCTTATGGTTATTCCATCTGAGAATACATCGTTTAAAAATAAAATCTTGGCTGCGATAAAAGACAATGATATTGAAGATCGTGTCATCATTCATCATGATTTAGAAAGAGCTGACTTACTTACTCTGATTAGCTCTTCTGATGCGGCCATCATTCCGTCATACAGTGAAGGGTTTGGTTTCACTGCAGTAGAAAGTATAGCTATGGACATCCCGGTCATATCTTCTGGTTTGGGCTCGTTACCAGAAGTCGTTTCAGGAGATCACATTCACTTTAGCCCTTATAATGGACAAGGACTAGCCGATGCTATGAATCATGCCTTAGAAGGCAAATGGCAGCATACACCAAAGAAAGAATTCACGCTGGAAGACTCTGTATCACATTATGTCGATCTTTACCAATCAATAGATAACTAAGCTTATTGATCTTGGGTAAAAAAATAATTTTCTTGGCCGACAGCATCAGCACCCAGAGAGCAGGCATTCACTATTATGGCAAACAGCTTATCCATAAGATCATCTCCCAGTATCCTCAACATGACTATAGCTTGGTGGCCTCTGAGAAGATTGAAGAGTTTGATTTCGACCAACATATTATACCCATAAAACGAGGTATCCCACAGCATCTTAGGATAAGGCAGTTAACTTCTATTCCAAAGAAAGTAAATTCGCTTGAAGCTGATATTGTGATAGAGTTGGCTCATTTTGGGCCGTTTGGTCTGTCAGAGAAGACTAAAAAAGTCACAGTCATACATGATCTATCTCCCATCTCCCACCCTCAGCATCACGGTATTCCAAGCCAAATGGTACAGAAGACAAGCTTACCTAAGATCATCGATAATGCAGACCACATCATCACTAACTCTGCATTCACCAAAAAAGAAATCATCAATCGTTATCAAAAAGATGAAAATGCAATTGATGTCGTCTATCCAGATCTT
>ENA-ORXT01001047-ORXT01001047.1-marine-metagenome-genome-assembly--contig:-NODE-1047-length-39202-cov-6.205316_pt1 | contig 39202 bp, 33 predicted proteins | sample MGYA00237868_ERZ511482 | MGnify/ENA metagenome assembly ERZ511482 | reverse complement strand
TTTTGTCTCGAATTTCTCGTCGGGCTCGGGCGTTCTGCCTTGGAGGTGGAACTCGACGTCCCGGCGAGTTTCGGGCGAAGCCCGCCCCTCGTCCTCTGGCAACGCCAGCGCGCCGGGACGTCACGCTCCACCTTAAGGCAGGCGAGGTCATCGGGGCCTCTTCAAATGCTCCTCTCAGTGGCAGGAACTCCCCGCGACGAACAAGGGTGGCCCTTAACCAATCGCCATTTACCCTAGGCGTTCATCGTCGCAATGGCCTGGTCGAGTTCGCCGGCAAGGGCAGCATCCGCAATGCCCTTCTCCGCATCGAACTGCTCGTCGAAGGAGGGCAGGCTGAAAGTCGCTCTCAGGTCCGCGCCCATGCGCGGGAAGGTGGCCTTGGCCGCCTCGAGAACCGAAGCGCCGCCGCGCCCGCCGGGCGAGGTGGCCATCAGGAGCATCGGTTTCCCGGCCCAGACCTTCTGCTCGATGCGGGAAGTCCAGTCGTAGAGATTCTTGAAGGCGGCCGTGTACGATCCGTTGTGCTCGGCAAGCGAGACCACGACTGCATCGTGAGACTGAATCAGCTCGGCGAAACGCCGGGCGTCGGCGGGAAGGCCGTTCGCCTCTTCTTCATCGGAGCTGTAGATCGGCAGAATGAAGTCTCGGAGATCTAGCTCGGTCACCTCAGCCCCGGGGATCTGGCTGGCAGCGTAGTTGGCCAGCTGGCGGTTGATCGACTTCGAGCTGGTGGAGCCGCCGAATGCGAGAACTTTCATGGGCCGAGGGTCGCCTGACACCGGAGGAAATCACGCATTTTCAGCCACCAGCTGCTTCGCCAGAAAGCTCATCGGCAGACTCAGGATCACCGATGCGCAGAAGCACCAGAAACCCCAGCGCAGGTGCACCGTCGTGTCGCCGGGCATGCCCTTGATGACGACGACGAGGAAGGCGATCACGAGGACGTCGACCATCGAGAACTTGCCGAGCGCACTCGCGATCCAGAGCGCGCCGCGATGAACGAGCCCCATCACCAGACCCCAGTAGACGGTCAGCTTGGCGACCGGCATCACGGCGGTGAAGAGAAACACGAGGGCCGCAAGAAACCAGTCGCCTCCCTGCGCGAGCTTCATGATGCCGCTCATGATCGAGAAGGTCGTCGGCTCGGTCATCGTCGGGTCGATGATCTTCACGAGCACCGAATATTTCCCCATCGAGGGAATGATCTTCATCGCCGGTCCGAACAGTCCAAGCGCAAAGAGCACGAGGCAGACCGCGACCCAGAGGCCGAGCCAGATCCGCAGCATGGAAGGACTCGACATGCTTACTGCCTGGTCTCGCCGAGAAGCTTGATCTGCTCGGCGACGGGGGCGTCGGCATCGATGACGCGGATCACCACCCGCTGCACGCCGACATCCTCCGACTTCTCGTACTCGTAGACGTTGTCGCCGAGGTGGAGAGCCTCCATCACGTAGCTCTTGCGCAGGCCGAGGTCGCTGCTGACGGGATCGTTGTCGAGGATCTCCAGCTCGAACTCGGCGCCTGCCCGACAGTGCAGCGGCGCCGCCTGAAGCACGGAGGAAAGCGTTACCCTGTTTCCCTTGATCGCATCCAGAAGATCGACGCCGAGGGGACTCATTACCGCGAGGAAGGTGTCGTCCATCCGCTCGCTCTCGAAGATCTGCGTCCCTTCCGAGTAGAGGCGGTAGAAGGGGTCGGGCGCGTCTTTTCTGCCGTCCCAGGCCTTGTCCTTCCAATTGGTCGGGAAGAACTCGATGACGCGGACAAAGACGTGGTAGTCGCGGCCGACCTTGAGTTTCTCGACCTCGTCCGCCGGCTCTCCGATCGCCAGGGCTGCGGCCTGCTCCTTCTTCGTCTTGTCCGACATCCACCAGAAGCCGGCGCCGACCCCCGCGACCAGCAGGATCGGCAGAAGGAGGCCGAGCCACCGGAGCGGGTTCTTGCGGGTGGGGCTTGGGGTCTCGGGGAAGGGATCGCTCACCCCGATGGCTACGACGGAACGGCGCCGCCTTCAACCGCGCCCGCCGGGTACCGCCGATTCACGCGTATCCCTGGTAGGGCGCGGGCACCGAGGACGATGTCCGCAACCGGGAGATTTTCTCCTAGGCACGGAGCACGGGCCAACGAACCGTGCCGCCGTGTCTCTCAAGATTTCGAACCGCGACGCGCGTCGGCTCTGGCTGTCGGCGCAGGGTCTGGCGCTGAGCCCGGTCGGGGCGCTTGATTTGCCGCGGTTGATTCACGAACTCGGGTTCGTTCAGCTGGACACCATCCAGGTGGTGGCCCGTGCGCATCATCATATCCTGTGGAGCCGCAATCAGAACTACCGCGAGCCGATGCTCGACGTGCTGATGGTCGAGCAGCGCGGGGTGTTCGAGCACTTCACCCATGACGCCTCGGTGATCCCGATGGATTTCTACCCGATGTGGCAGCGGCAGTTCCGACGCATGGGAGAATGGGCGCGGGACAGAAAAAACAAGGACGGGATGCTCAGCGCCGCAGACCGCCAGTCCATCCTCGACCGCATCCGGGAGGAAGGACCGCTTTCCACCAAGGCCTTCGACACCAAATTGGCGGGACCGAAGAAGACGTGGCGGCGTCCACCCCACAAGATTGCTCTCGACGACTTCTGGGATGCCGGTGTGCTGGCGACTTCGCATCGGCAGAACTTCACGAAATTCTACGACCTGAAGGAACGCGTGATTCCGAAACGGTACTTGTCGAAAGCGCCTTCGGACGAAGCGCAGATTGACTGGTTGTGCCGCGGGGCGCTGGACCGATTGGCCTTCGGTTCGGAGGGTGACATCCGCCGCTTCTGGGATGCGACCGACCCAGCGGAGGTCAAGAACTGGGTCGCTCGGCAACGCGATTTGGTACGGGTCCAGATCGAGGGTGCGGACCGTAGTTGGGTGAGTGCGCTGGCCCCGGCCGACATCGAGACTCGCCTGGCGGAGACCCCGGCGCCGACTTCTCGCCTGCGGATCGTGAATCCCTTTGATCCGGCGATCCGCGATCGCAAGCGTCTGCAGCGCCTGTTCGGGTTTGAGTACACCGTGGAAATGTTCGTGCCCGCCGCGAAGCGACGCTGGGGCTACTACGTCTACCCGTTGCTGGAGGGGGACCGGTTCGTGGGGCGACTCGAGTTGAAGGCCGACCGAAAGGCCGGCCAGTTGGAGGTGCTCAATCTTTGGCCGGAACCCGAGGTCCAATGGACCAAGGCCCGCGCGGCGAAACTCGACGCCGAACTCGCGCGGCTCGCGCGATTCTGCTTCGCGCGCTGACCAGTTCCCGGACCTGCCTGTCTGTGATCGCAGGCGGCCATCTCGCGTCTTCATCCGGCGGCGCGTTGCGCTTGCTGCAACACGGCACTGGCCCCACCTTCCGCTCCCATGTCCGAGATCCGTACCCGCTTTGCTCCGTCACCAACCGGAGCTCTTCACGTTGGAGGCGCGCGCACCGCGCTCTTCAACTGGCTGTTTGCCCGTCACCACGGCGGCACCTTCGTGCTCCGGGTGGAAGACACGGACGCCGCAAGGAACACGCCGGAGGCGCGGCAGGCGATTCTCGACGGCCTGCGCTGGCTCGGCATGGACTGGGATGAAGGTCCTGAGATCGGCGGGGATCGCGGTCCCTATTTTCAAAGTGAGCGGACCTCGATCCATGAGGCGCGGCTCGAGCAGCTGCGCGAGGCCGGCGCGGTCTACGACGACGAAGGCGCGGTACGGTTTCGTTTTCCGCAGCGCCCGGTGACCGTGCACGACCAGGTCTGCGGTGACGTGACCTTCGACGCCGGCGCCGAGCCCGACATGACGGTTCGTCGCCCGGACGGCAGTTTCATTTTCCACTTCGTCAACGTCATCGACGACCTTGAGATGGGGATCACCCACGTCATCCGCGGGGAAGACCATCTCGCGAATACCTGGAAGCACCTGTTGCTGTTCGAGGCCCTTGGCGAGGAGCCGCCGGTCTACGGGCACGTGCCGCTCATTCTCGATGAGGAGGGCAAGAAGATCTCGAAGCGTCACGCGGGAGGTTCGGTGCAGAAATTTCAGGAGAGTGGCTGGTTGCCCGAGGCGGTCCGCAACTACCTCTGCCTGCTCGGATGGTCGCCCAAGGATGACTCGGAGAAGATGCCGATCGAGGAGATCATCTCGCGCTTCGGGTTCGAGGGTCTGAACCGGGGTGCCGCGCAGTTCGACATGGACAAGGCCGAGTGGCTCAACGGTCAGTATCTCATGGAACTGAGCCCCACGGCTTTCGCCGAGGCCGCGATCGCGCATATCGAGGCGAGCGGGACGGCTCCCGATGGCTTCACGGCAGCGAAGGCGGCGGAGATCCTGCCCCTGTTCCAGCAGAAGGTGCGGAGCCTGGCTGAGCTGCCGGCAATGGCGGGATTCCTCTTTGCAGGAACCGAAGCGCCGCCGGTGCTCGACGATGCTTCGGTGGAAAAGCTCGCGGCACGCGAGGGGGCCGCCGGGGTGCTGGAGGCGATCCGCTTCGAGTTTGATCGACTCGGCGTGTGGGAGCCGGACCAGATCACCTCGGCGCTCGAGGTCACCGCGAGCAAACTGGAACTCAAGAAGGGAGCGCTCATGTTTCCCTGCCGCGTCGGCGGCAGCGGCAGCGCCACGGGCCCGGATCTGATTCCCATGCTGGTGATGCTCGGCAAGAAGCGGGTGCTGGCTGCGATGACGGAGGTGCTGGCTCGGATATCCTAGGGACTCCAGATCGATCTCGCGTCGGTTTCGTATTTACAATGTAGTCGCGACTGACTAGTTTCTCTTGTTCCATGCCAGACAACCCCGAGCTTACGGCAGTGAACGTTTCCACTGCCATGCTGATCCCGCCCGTCGCGGGGAATCATCGGGCTCGGGGCATCGCGCTGGTGATCGTCACGGCGCTGCTGGCGATGGTCACGCTTCTCGTGGTGGCGATGCTGACGCTGGCGCAAAGCGAATCGCGCACGGCCACGAGTTATGCGGAGTCGCTCCACGCGCAGCGCCTCAACGACACGGCGGTGGCGCTGGTGATCGAGCAGATTCGCTCGGCGACCCGCGATGAAGAAGGCGCCGAGACCTGGGCCTCGCAGCCCGGAGCGCTCCGGCGATTTGCCAGCGATGGTTCCGTGACCGGCTACAAGCTTTACTCGGATCCGGACATGGTGGTGGGCCGGGCCGAGGAACTGATCGGTGACGTGCCCGTCGAGGACTGGGATCAGAAGCCGGGGCAGTGGGTCGACATGAACCAGCCGGTGATCCGACTCGACCCCAACTCGGTGGATCCTCTCGTCTTCTACCCGGTCGCGGATCCGCGATCGATGGTCGATGACCCGGACACCGTCCGCAACGAAGCGGTCGAGGGATTTGCCTACTCGAAGCAGATGATCACCGGTCAGGAACTCGCCTTGGTCGTCACGCCGGGCGACGTCGATCTCGAGGCGGGAGGCGCGAGCGAACTGCGGCTGCCGATGCCGGTGGAATGGATTTACGTGCTCCGTGACGGGACGCTGGGCACGCTCAGCGAGGAGGGCCTTTTCCTGCCGGCCACCGGCGGCCAGGCAGCCACGCCCCAGAACCCGATCCGAGGACGCATCGCCTTCTGGACTGACGACGAAAATTCCAAGTTGAACGTCAACACTGCCTCGGTCGGAACCAGCTGGCTGGAGCCGATGGTGACCCACGAGGTCACGGCAAAGTGGGCGGGGAGTCAGCCGATGCACCGCGAGTACGGGCGCTTCCCCGGGCATCCGGCGCAGGTGTCGCTCGGGCCGGTGCTGGTTCCCGGGGTGGGACTGCATTTTCTGGATCACCTGAATTCGGGCGGACCACAGGACGATCCTCGGGTGGCATTGAAAGAGGAGCTGTACGACCTGATCCCGAGACTGCAGCGAGGTGGCTCGCTGGCGGGCACCGAGCCGCTCTCCGCGATGGTGGAGCTGTCGGAGCAGGGCACGTTCGAAGATACGGCGGCGGCGAAGCGGGAGCGTCTTTATGCGACGCTCGACGAGCTCCTTTTCACACCGGCGGTCGGAGCCCTTGGTGACTCGCCCTGGGACGTGCGACGGATCGAAAATCCGCTCGGGACGCTCCTCGAGATGACCGAGGAAAACCGGGTCGATGGTCAGAATGCGGCGGTCATCGAGCGGTCGCGTTTCTTCCTGACGGCGAACAGCCGCGGCAGCGAGATGAACATGCTGGGTCTCCCGCGAATTGCGGTGTGGCCGGTCGACGCCCGCGAGAATACCGGGGCGGCCGAGTACCGGACCGACTTCGACGAGGTGCTGGCCTTCATCGCGACGCTCAACGAGCAGCGCTATCACTTCGTGCGCGAGGAAGCGGATCAAGCGGACGAGGACGTCGCCGAGAAACGCAACGCAGCGCTCCTCGACTATCTCGACCAGCTCGCCTCGATCGATCTGCCGGGCTTCGGAGGAAACTTTCGCGACAAGTATGGTGCCGACGAGACGCGGCAGATTCTGTTGGAGATCTTCGATTATATCCGAGCCACGAACCTGCAGGACGGCGTGCTCGCGGAAGCGATCGCGGTCGAGACAGCGCGCTACGCCGACATGATCACCGGCGATCCGGTGCGTGAGGGAAATGCGTTCACCGATCCGGGCGCGCTTTGGACCGAAGGCGGTCTCGGGCGGGAGGGACTTCTCGCGGGGATGGGAGTGCCCGGGCAGGGGCAGGTGGTGCCAACGCATCGGGAGGGTGAGGCGGGCATCGGACTGGGGCGTTTCGAGACGATCTCGGAGGTCGCGTTCCATGTCATCGCCAGTGCCGACACCGGCGAGAAAGCCGAGTTCGAGATGGGCGGAGTCGGGGAGTCGAATTTTCCGCCGCTCGATGGTGACGCGAAGGATCAGTTGGAGCAGGCGGCGGAGAGCAACCAGGGCGGGGCCGGCATTCCCAAGTTCGAGGAGCTGAACGCGGAGGCGGTGAAGAAGGCGATCCGTCCCGAGCTGTGGAACTTCTGCCTCGAGATCAACGAGCCGCTTCCCGAGAACACCAAGCGACTTCAGGGAGTCCTGCTGCTGGAGACCTTCTCGGCAATGGCGGGCTTCACGCCGCTCTCGGGCGACTATTTCATCAAGGTCACGGGCCTCGACAGTTTCGAGGTGAACGGCACCCCCGCTGAGGGCGAAAAGCTCTTCCCCGAAGACGAGGTGATCATCCAGAGCAGCCGCCCTTCCGGTGCCTACGAAGGAGGCAACCCGCTCGGCGGAACGGCGGGCTTCAAGGGGCTGCTCGCGGGACGAAGCGCCGGGGAGCGCATCCCTCTCAGCGCTGGACCGGGTCGCGCACTGCATCGCGGCAGTGCTGCCGGGGCCTGGGATCCCGACGGGGACCTGGAGCCGGATGGGTTTCTCACCTGGCCGCTGGTGACGAACTTTTTCGACGTCTCCCGGGACGGGCAGCTGGAGTTCTCGAGCGGCACTCTCACCATCGAAATCTACGCCAACGCAGCCTACGCCAACGGAGTCGCCGATGATCTGGATCCCGGTGGGCTCAGCCCGCTTGTCCAGACGATCGAAGTGACCTTTCCCTCGGGTCAGGTGGAACTCCCTGAGATCGTGATCGCGGCGAACGGACCGCCTTCGGAGCAGCCGGCAGATCTTCCGCTCGATGCAGAAGGCCTTCCCAATCCGGCACTCGTCGCGCAGACCCATTCGCAGTTCTGGTGGTGCTTCCACCGGTCCGGCTGTGCCAGGACTTCCTCAGGCAAGCTGATCCCCGGCCGTCTCGCTGCGGCTGGTCAGGCGGCGACCAGTCTTCTGTTCGGGGAGGACGCGGCGCTGATCTCGGGTGGCAGCTTCCTTCATCCCGAGGCGGACGTCGTCCAGTCGCTGGTGCCGATCCACGGCGATTACCGACTGGTGGCGGCGACACGCCTCGTCCCCGACACGGTCTTCGTTCCCTCGCGTCAGTACGGCGAGGAACGATACGCGCATCAGCTGCTCACCGGTCTCGACGTCAGCGCCAGCCCGGGCTTCGACCTCGACGATACCGGCAATGAAAGCCTGGTTCCCTCCGCGACGCCTTCCCCGGCGCGGGCCCCTGATTTTCCGCGCCATGAGATCTCACTGGAGGCGGCTCACAAGCACGGCGACTTCGACAACGGCATCGCCGACCTTCCCGAGGGCGCCTATGCCAACAAGGCCGACGACGGAGCCGGTTGGCCCGGCGAGCGCTACGTGCCCTATCTTGACCGGCCTGAGATCAATCTCGAGCAGCGGGATCTCGGCTCCGGCTTCTGGTCGCCTCAGCGGCTCATGCCTTCGGCGGGGATGTTCGGCTCGCTGCCGACGGGGGTGATCTCCGGCGACGCCTGGCAGACCCTCCTGTTCCGCCCGCAGGGCTGGAGCGATCACCCCGGTGATGAATCGCCCCGTGATCACCTGTTTCTCGATTTCTTCTGGATGCCGAAGCTCGCTCCGTACCCGCTCAGCGAGCCGGGCTCGACGGCCGGTCAGGTCAACCTCAACTACCAGATCCTTCCCTTCACGCACGTGCGCCGCGCCACCGCCCTGCACGGGCTGCTCGCGAGTGAGACAGTGCAGGCTTTCCCCGTCGCGGCGGCGGGCCGTCATCTGGTCGGGGAGGAAGGCGAGACCGGATCCGAATACGCGGAGACCGTTACCCAGGAGGGCAATCCCTGGTTCCACAAGATCGACGTCGAAGCCACCCTCGCGCAGTTCGAGGACCGCTTCCGTACGGGCGGGATTTTTGTCACCGCCTCTCAGCTCTGCGATCAGCATCTGGTCCCGCAGGTGCCCGGGTCCGCAGGGCTGGTCGGCAGCGGCACGGGTGCGGTCGATGCCTTCATGAAGGAGTTTTGGACCACGCACGCGCTCACCGGTGACAACGTCAGGGAGCGTCCCTATGCCAATCTCTACGGGCTCACCACGACCCGATCCAACGTCTACCGAATTCATGTTCGAGCGCAGGCTCTCCGCGTCCCGCCGGGTCGCTTCGACCGATTCAACCCGCAGCGCGACCGCGTGCTCTCGGAGTACCGCGGCGAGACGGTCATCGAGCGTCACCTTGATCCCGACGACGAGCGGATCCCGGACTACGCCCAGGGTGATCCCCTTGCGGAGCCGAACCTCGACTCGCTCCACCGTTTCCGTATTCTCTCCACCCAGCGCTTCTCGCCATGATCCTTCTCCGCACCCATCGCGAGCGTTTCCGCCGTCGCCTCCGCCGGCTTCAGCGGGCGTTCACGCTGGCCGAGGTTTCCATCGCCACGGGCATGGCCGCTTTCGGCATGCTGGCGGTGCTGGGGATGATGCCGCTGGCCTTCGACACCATGGAAGAAGCCAACAGCTCGGGCATCGAGGCGCGCATCGGATCGCAGATTCTCGATGAGCTCCGCACCGTCCCCTTCGAGGCACTGCCCGAGTTTGGCGGGACCCTGCGCTATTTCGACTTCGATGGCGTCCGGCTCGAGGAGCCCACCAACTCGAGGCTCCACTTTGTCGCCCTGATCCTCGTTCAGGCGACCCCGCAGATCGTGCCCGGAGGCGAAGCACCGGTCGCCGGCATGTCGGGCCTGCGACGGGTGGAGGTGCGGCTCACCTCCCGACCCGGCGCAGCGAGAGAGGACTTCGACTTTTCGGCTCCGGAAAATTCCGTCCACTACAAGAGCTTCGAAGGGAGCATTGTCCGCATGGGCGAGCAGTTATGAGAGCAGCCCGATGGCAGCAGGCGACCAAGCTGCGACTCGCCACCCCCGGGAGTTCGGGGTTCACGCTCATTGAGATCGTCGTCAGCAGCGTCGTCTTCGCGGTGCTCCTGCTCGGCATCGCGACCATCGTCAACCAGGCTCAGATTCACTGGAGCCGCACCCAGAACGTCGCGCGCCAGTTTCGCGAGTCGCGCATCGCCTTTGACCAGCTCTCCCGCAATCTCACTCAGGCCACCCTCGCCCCGCACTGGGACTACCGGGAAGAGGAGGACGACGGGACGGGTGCCGGCGCCGACCGAGACAACCGGACCGAGATCGTTCCCCTCCGCCAGGAGCGTTATCAGCGCCTCTCCGAGCTGCATTTCTTCGTCGATCAAACCGACAATCGCCTGGATCAGATCGCCGAAGACGACCGAGAGTACCGTTCCCATATGCTCGGGTTTCATGCGCCTCTGGGAGATGCCGAACACGGGGCCTATCGCTCGCTGCGGGCGCTGATTGCCGGGCGCGCCTACTACCTCGAGTTCGGTGACGATTTGGATCGTCGGCCCGTGTTCGTCAAGGAGATGGACGACGATGAGATGACTCCGCGCTACCGCTATCGGCTCATCGAGTACCGACCTCCTTCGGATCGGAACACGATTTACGCGGACGGCCTCGGGCTCGACGGCGACGAGGAAATCAACCAGTGGTATCTCCCAGTGGGGGGGAAGCGTGACCAGCCGAATCCTTTCGCGCGGGTGCTTGCTGAGAACGTCATCGCTCTCATCGTCTCGCCCCGAAACGCGACGCAGAGCCGCCAGGGGCAGCGCGTCTTCGAGCTTGCTCCCTTCTACAGCTACGATTCGGCCGACCCCTCCAAGGCGGAGGGCCAGCCTCCCGAAACCCAGAATCTGCTGCCGCCGCTGGTTGACCTGACCATCGTCGCCATCTCCGAAGTCTCGGCGTCGCGCCTGCAGGACCGCTGGGAGGAGAAGGAGCCACCCGAACTGGCCTTCGACAAGAACTGGTTCACCGAGACCACCCGCTACTACGCCGACCTGCGCGCTCTCGAGCAGCAGTTGCAGGTCAACAATGTCGAGTACCGTGTCTTCACCAGCCTCGTGAAACTTCGTTCCTCGCAGTTCTCCAACCTCCTCAAGCCCCCGCCCCGTCCGTCCAGTCCATGAGAGTTGATCCTTCCCGTTCTCGAGGTTTCAGCATCGTTGAGATTCTGCTGGTCATGATGATTCTGGCGGTCGTCTATTCGGCGGGCCATGCGCTCTTCGTGGGTGGCGCACTGTCCTCGAACCGTCTGGCAGGCGAAGGAGACCGTCTCGTGGCCGCTCTGGTCGAGGCCCGGCAGCGCGCGGTGTCGCGCAACCTCCACGTCGAGGTGCGCTTCTATCATTACCTCGATCCCAAGCGGGGGAACGTCTCCCGCTTCTGGGCCTGGGAGATCCTCGAGATGGGGGATAACACCTTCTACCTGACGATCGGCGGTCGGCGGATCCTCGACTCTCCAGTCATCCTGAGCGAGGCCCCCGAGCTTTCGCCCCTGCTGCTCGACAGTTCCCGGGTTCTCCAGGACGGCCTGAATCTGGATGGCTTCTCAGAAGAGATGAACTGCAAGTACGCCGTCTTCCGCTTCGAGCCGGATGGCTCCACCGATCTTCCGGCCTGGCCCGCGGACAACGAGGACGAGCAGTGGTTTGTCACCCTGGTGAGAGAGACCGACGTCCCCGTCCCCGAACCCGGCGCCGCTCCCGGCGATCAGGACCTGGTCGTCCCAGCCGATTTCGTCGCCGTTCAGATCGACCCGCTGACCGGTCAGGTGCGGACCTTTCGTCCGTAGCGTCGAAGCCGTTTTCGGCTGTTGGCATGTCGGGTCAACCTTCGGCGAGTGCCTTGAGGAGCTCGACGTTGAGACGGATCCCGGCCTCGTAACTGGCCACGGGGAAGTTCTCGTTGGGTGAATGGATCTGGCAGTCGGGCAGGGCCAGACCGAGAAGAAGGGTGTCGGCCTCGAGGATGTCCTTGAAGCTCTGGACGATGGGGATGCTGCCACCCTCCCGGATCAGAGCGGGTTCGCCTCCGAAGGTGGTGACAAGGGCTCGCTGCGCTGCTTTTCCATAAGGCGAGTGCGGATCCATGAGATAGCTCTTTCCGGCGTGACCGTCCTCGATTTCAAGGGTGATCCCGGCGGGTAGATGCTTTTCGAGGTGGGTCTTGGCTTTGCCGAGGATGTCGGCGGGATCCTGGTCGGGCACGAGACGGAAGCTCAGTTTCACGGAGGCTTTGGAGGGTACGATCGTCTTGGATCCTTCGCCCTGGTAGCCGCCCCAGATGCCGTTGACTTCGGCGGTGGGGCGTCCCCAGCGGTGCTCGAGCTCGCTGAAGCCGGCCTCGCCGGAAAGGGCGGGGGCACCGGTGAGTGCGAGCGTCTCGTCTTCGCCGCCGGGAAGTGCGGCCCAGGCTTCACGCTCCCATTTCTCGAGGGGGCAGACGTCGTCGTAGAACCCATCGATGGCCACGGCACGGTTTTCATCGTGGAGAGAGGCGACGAGGGCCGCGGCGGCGGTGGCGGGGTTGGCGACGGCGCCGCCCCACACGCCCGAGTGAAGATCGGCGGAAGGTCCAGTGACGGTGAACTCGAGGCAGGCGATGCCGCGGAGCCCGTAGGTCAGGGTGCCGAGACCGGCGGCGACCATGCCGGTGTCGGACACAGCCACGACGTCGCAGGAGAGGTCGGCGCGGTGCTTCTCGAGGAAGGGATCAAGATTGGGGCTGCCAATTTCCTCTTCGCCTTCGAGGAGGACGGTGAGGTTGACGGGAAGATCACCATGGCTGGCGAGGGTCTGCTCGATGCCCATGAGGTGGGCCATGAACTGCCCCTTGTTGTCGGTGGCGCCACGCGCGTAGATCACGCCGTTGCGGATCTCCGGCTGAAAGGGATCGGAGCTCCACAGATCGATGGGATCGGCGGGCTGGACGTCGTAGTGTCCGTAGAGAAGGACGTGCGGGCGGCCTTCCTTCTGAGGTCCCTTGGCGAGCACGACGGGATGTCGCGGCGTCTCGTGGATCTCGGCTTTCATCCCCATCGCGTTGAGTCGCGCGTGAAGCCACTCGGCGCAGGCGCGCACGTCGGGAGCGTGGCTGCTATCGGTGGAAACGCTGGGGAAGCGGAGGCAGTCGAAGAGTGCGTCGAGGTGGTCGGCCATGGAGGCACCGATAGCACAGGATACGGGCAGCTTCGACGGGGGGGATGCAGCCTGGATCAGGCCTTGATGAGCGTACCCTGGTCGGCCCTTGCGGTGGTAGATGAGCTTCGTGTGGCCGATGTTCATCAAGTGAAGATTCGTGAACATGCAGGCGGTTCGCGAAAGCTGCCGTTCGATGGACCCGTGCCGGCCGCAAAGCCCTCCTTGTGCCTGGGAGGCTGCCGGACTTGATGCGTTCGCTGCCGACGTAGCCGCCTACGTGAGAGACTGTTGAATAACCTCATGGAGATTCCTCGAAGCGGATTTTGTTAAAATCATCGTCTGTTTTGTAGCCGAATTCGTAAGAATTTGGATTCTGCGACCTGAAAGCCACGCTCTTTTTTCGCATGGCCCATCGCCTTCGCACTTCTGCAGCAGTCTCGTGAGATGGTGGAAGACCTCTCCACGCTCTCACGAGCGCGGCGACCTTCTGCCAGTCAGATCTTCGGCGAGCAAGTTGCCCCGCTAGCCCCTGCGGATCTCGCTTCCCGGAAACTCGATGTGGATGCGGTACACGGTGTGGTCGTAGCAGACGACGGCACCGGTCTTCAGATCGACGTGCCTCGGGGTCTTGTAGATGCGCTTGTCGATGGCGGCGTGATAGCCGCGGTCGGAGAAGACGTCGATGAGCATCGCGAAGGCGTTGGGCTCATCAAGGATGGAGTCCTCCGTGTTGACGGCAGCCCGGCCCGAGATGGCGTGCCGGAAGATGATCGGCATGAACTGCTTCTCGATGATCGTGGCGATCTTGCCAAAGAGCTCGGGCTGATGGATCTCGTAGTTGTCGAGACGCTTTACGAGTTCCTGTCGGGCATGAACGACGATCTCGCTGGCCAGCGGGATGATGCGGATCCGTTCGAAAGTGCGTTGGTCGAGCTCGAGAGAACTCTGGTAGCGGAGCTCGTCGAGGATGTTCTTCTCGACCTCCTCGAGGGATCCCTCTGCATTGACAAAATGGTAGAAGAACCCCTCCCGGAGCGATTCGAGGGCGTCCCAGGTCTTCTCCTTGAAGACACGATAGCGATGCCGGGCGGCCTCTGGATCGGTGTCGGTCTTGCGGATGGGAATCGCGACCCCCTCGCCGCGCTCGGCGACCTTGGCGTTGTGTTCCTCGGCCAGTTTTCCACGCCGGAGCTGTCGTTCGATGCTCGTGGATTCCTCGACGAAGAGGACCATGGCGTGGATCGTCGGCTTGCGGAACTGGCTCGCGAGCGGGGTATCTTGAAACTCGCGGTGGAGATCGTTGATCTTGGCTACGAGAAGCTTGAGACATTCGACCTGCACCATGGTGCGCGGGAATCCGTCGAGAATGGCCCCATCCCTGAATTCAGGGCGAAGTAGAGTGCGCAGCAGGATGCTGATCACCTCGCGGTCGCCGACCATCTCCCCGCGATTCTTGACCGCCTCCATCTCAGGCGTCTTGAGGAGGTCGCTGATGACGATCGGCGGGCAGGTGAAGCCCCGCGCATTCATGATGAAGCGGGTGTTGGTTCCCTTGCCTGCGCCGGGCGCACCGCCGAGAAGAATGATCTCCTTGGGGAAGCGAAGCCCCTCGTGACCGACGTCGGTCTCGAGCTGTTCCCATACCGCATCGAAGATCAGGCGTGCGTCCTTGATCTCGAGCTGTTCGCTACTGGCGGGTGCGGCAGGTTCTCTCATAGTGCATCGAGCTAGTGCGATTCTAGCACCGATGCGAGATGCGGAAAGCGGTTTGAAGCATTGCTTCAGGATCTGCCTTGGCCAATCATGCGTTGAATCGCGCCAAGAACGACGAGCCTAAAATAGGCAGCCCCACGTGCCGAAGCTCGTGAGACTGCCGTTCCCCCCCAAGAATGTTAGGGCGCCATGGTAGCCTCAGTGCGATTGTTTTCAATATTTTAACGATTTTTGTGACCCAACCGATGCGTTTTTTACTCGTGCTTTTCGTCGGCATTCTCTGGCAGACACTGTCCCTCGCTCAGGATCAGGGACTTACCCTTCCCGGGCGAAATGGAACTCAGGTCGCGGTCGCAGGGATCAAACATGCCGAAACGGGTGGATTGCTGGTCCAACTCGAGGAAGAGGGTCCTCTGCAGCTTGTTCCGTGGGCGCATCTCGACCTCGAGGAGATCAGGCGGACACATCCGCTGCTGGCGCGCGCCTGGAGCCGAGCCACGAATGAGAGAGAGCAGACGGTTCTTGATCTAGGGAGCTGCAAGGGGCTTCGGCTCGCGGACAACTACGCCTTTGATCCGGAGACGAAGTTCGAGCGCCTCGAGAAGGTCGAGTGGATCGACAACGACTACAATGACGGGGACAGCTTTCACTGTCTGCATCAAGGCAAGCGCTACGTCTTCCGGCTGTACTTCGTCGATGCCGCTGAAACTTCGATGGATTATCCCGATCGGGTTCGTGAGCAGGCCAAGTATTTCGGGCTCGAGTCTTCGGCAATGAGAGCCCTCTCGGACGAGGCCCGCACTGCGGCTGCGGAGCTCTTGAAGTCGGGTCCCTTCACCGTCTTCACGCAGTGGACGGATGCGCGCGGGCAGACCAGGGGAGGGCGCAGTTTTGCCTTTCTGCTTCTCGCCGACGGCAAGCTGCTCTCTGAACGTCTCGCATCGAAGGGGCTCGTGCGGATCTACGGGATGCGAACCGATACCCCGGACGGCAGGTCGGCGGACGACTGGTCGCGACACCTGGCCCGGCTCGAGAGCTCCGCTAAAAGGCAGGGGCTTGGTGGTTGGAAGCGGGAGTAGTCGCTTGCGAACGAGGGGAAGCTCCAGCCGCCTACTCTTCCTCGAAAGCATCGGGCCCGATGTGGCGGATGTCGGTGGCGCTCTCGACGAAGACAGCGTCCTCGCCGATGTTGACGGCGTGATCGCCGATGCGTTCGATGGAGCGGACGATGAAGATCAGGTCGAGGTAGACCTTGGCTTGGACACTGTTTTCCTCGATGCGGGCGGTGAGCCGCTTGATGACGCGCTTGTGGGCCTTGTCGAGTTCGCTGTCGCGATCGAAGAGACCGACACCCAGGTCGACGTCGCCCTCGGTGTAGGCACGCAGGCTGTCTTCCACCAGGACTGCGGCCAACTGGAACAATGGCTCGATTTCGCGCACCTCGGGAACTTCCTCGAATTTCAGAAGCCGGCGGGCCCGCTTGGCGATGTTCTCGGCCTGATCGGCCATGCGCTCGAGGTTGGTGGCGATCTTCATGGCAGCAAGCACGTCGCGGAGGTCGCTGGCGACGGGGTTGAAGCGAAGAAGAATCTCTAGACCGCGTCGGTCGACCTCGCGCTCGAGCTGGTTGACTTCGTCGTCGTCGGCGATGGCCTGATTGCAGAGACCCTCGTTGCGCTCGAGGAGCCCGCGGATCGCGTTCTCCAGGTTCCGCTGGGTAATGCTCGCCATCTGCAGGAGGCGGGCCTTGGAAGTCAGGAGGGCATCGTTGAAGGAGCCCAGAATGTGTTCGGAATCGGACATGGTGCTGGCGGGTGGGTGGGCGAGGAAGGGAAGCTGATCTAGCCGAAGCGGCCACTGATGTAGTCTTCGGTTTCCTTGATCGAGGGGTTGGTGAAGAGTTTGGTGGTGACGTCCTGCTCGATCAGCTTGCCGAGATAGAAGAAGGCGGTGCGATCGGAGACCCGCGTCGCCTGCTGCATGTTGTGGGTGACGATGACGATCGTGAACTGTCCCTTGAGCTCCTGAATCAGGTCTTCGATGCGCGCCGTCGCGATCGGGTCGAGCGCCGAGCAGGGCTCGTCCATGAGCAGAATCTCGGGCTCGACGGCGATGGCGCGGGCGATGCAGAGACGCTGCTGCTGGCCGCCGGAGAGTCCGAGTGCACTGTCGTCGAGGCGGTCCTGCACCTCGGTCCAGATGGCCGCCCGCTTGAGACTTTCCTCGACGATGCCATCCATTTCGGAGCGACTCTTGCTGCCGCCGACACGCAGGCCGTAGGCGACGTTGTCGTAGATGCTCTTGGGGAAGGGATTCGATTTCTGGAAGACCATGCCGACCTGCTTGCGCAGCTCGATGGGGTCGACGTCGGGCCCGTTGATGTCGGCGCCCATGATCTCGACTCGGCCAGTGGTCAGTCCGGCCCCGGGAATCAGGTCGTTCATCCGGTTGTAGCAGCGCAGCAGGGTCGACTTGCCGCAGCCGGAAGGCCCGATGAAGGCGGTCACCTGATTCTTGGGAATCGAGAGATCAATGTTGTGGAGCACCGTTGTCCGGCCCTCGTCGTAGGAGAACGAGGCATCGACGGTCTCGATCACGCCGGGTTCCTCATCGACTGGGGGCGCGTGATCGGTGAATCGGGTTTTCTGGGCGGGCTTGGACATGGATTCTACCATTTGAGTTTTCGGCGTGCGCGAGAGCGAAGCCAGACGGAGAGACCGGCGAGGAGCATGACCATCACCATGAAGACGAAGACGGCGACGTACTGCATGGGTTGGGTGTACTCGGACTGGGGAAGCTTTCCGGCGACCACGTAGATATGGTAGGGCATGGCCTGGACCTGTTCGCCGAGGAAGGCGAAGATCCCTCCGCCGCCGAGATCCTGCCAGGGAAGCTTGTCCTTGTGGGCGACCGCGGCGGTGAGCATGATCGGCGCCGTCTCGCCGGCAACCCTCGTGATTCCAAGGATGGAGGCGGTGAGAATGCCGGGGAAAGCGTAGGGTAGCACGGCGGTGCGGATGGTCTGCCACTTGGTCGCGCCGAGTGCGAGAGAGGCTTCGCGAAAGCCGCGTGGCACGGCCCGGAGCGACTCCTCGCTGGCCGTGATGATGACGGGGAGAATCATGGCGGCGAGGGTAAACCCGCCCGCCAGCATGCCTTTGCCCCAGCCTTCGAAGCTGATGTATTTGCCAAACAGGAGCGGCATGGTGAACGAGGCGCGCTCGACTGGTTCGGAGGTGATGATGGGCACGAACAGGCAGAAGAACATCAGGCCGAACAGGCCGAACACGATCGAGGGCACGCCGGCGAGGTTGAGAATCGCGAGTCGCACCAGGGCGATCAGTTTCCCCTTGTTGCTGTATTCACTGAGGTAGACCGCAGTCGCGATGCCGATGACCATCGCGACGCAGATGCAGATCAGCACGAGAAGCACGGTGCCGATCAGGGGCCCGCGCACGCCGCCGGCCGAGTAGGAGTGCGTGTGCTCGTTGCGGATGACCGCATCGGGTTCGCGGCTCTTGAAGCTCTCGAGTTCGGAGAAGCTCATCTGGATCTTCTCGCCGTTCGAGTCTTCGAAGACGTGCAGGGTCTGCGGATCGGAGCTGAAGGTCTTGACGATCCCGTTTTCGAGCAATGCGGGGAGACCTCTCCAGGTGATGTTGAGGAAAATGAGACTGGCGCAGAACAGAATGAAGTAGGTCAGGCCAAGAAAGAGCCAGCGCAGCGCGCCGTCCTTGCGGGCGCGGGCGGAACTCTTCGGAGCAAACGGGTTCGGCGGCTGGTTCATCCCTGGACTTTCTGAAACCGGTGAATGACCCGCTGGGCGAGCACGTTGATGACGAGGGCGATCAGGAAGAGAATCACGCCGACGAGGAAAAGTGCCCGCCAGTGCAGGGAGCCGGCACTGACCTCACCCACCTCCTGGGCGACGATGCCGGTCATGGTGTGGGCCGGCTGGGTGATCACTCCGAGCCCCGCGCTGAAGTCGGGGATGGCGATCTTGTTGCCCGCCACGAGCAGCACCACCATTGTCTCGCCGATGATCCGCCCGAAGCCGAGCAGCACGGCGGCGACGATGCCGGAGACGGCGGTGGGCACGACCACGCCGATGACCGTCTGCATCTTGGTGGCTCCCATGGCGAGGGATCCTTCCGAGAAGGCTTTGGGCACGTTGTTGAGTGCGTCTTCGGCGAGGGTGAAGATGGTGGGCACGGCCATGAAGGCGAGGAGCAGGCCGGCGTTGAGGATGTTGAGCCGCGAAGCCATTGGGAAACCGGGCACCCACTGAAGCCATTCGTACTGGCTGACGTTCTCCAGGAACGCTCCCAGGACGACGATGCCGAAGAAGCCGAGGACGATGGAAGGGATGGCTCCGATGAATTCGATGACCGGCTTGATGAAAGCCTGCTCGTGCGGGCCTGCGATCTGGTTGACGTAGATGGCTGCGCCGATGGAAAAAGGGACCGACACGAAGATGGCGACGATCGAGATCAGCAGAGAGCCGACGAACAGGGGCACGATGCCGTAGAAGTCGTGCCAGGAACTGTTGGTGACCCAGTTCTTGCCGGTAAAGAAGGCGACGATCGAACGGCCCATTCCGTAGGGCTTGTCATGGCGCCACTCGGTCACTTTCGGCTGGATCTCGCGGGCCAGTTCATCGAGGGCGGCCGCCTCGGCGCGGGCCCTCTCCATCTGTTCGGCGGCGAGCTCGGAGACCGGTTCCGGGAGTTGGGCGAGGGCGGATCCAAGGCCTCCGGTCAGCGTGGCGGCCGCCTCCTGAGCCCGGGTGGTACTGGCGTAGAGCGGGGCGCAGAGACTGGCGTAGTCGGGCGCCTCCAGTTTGACGGCATCCGCAAGAGCCTGCTTCTTCGCCTTTTCAGCGGGGTCGGAGGCGCGCTCGGCGAAACTGAGAAGCGCTGCTCGGCGGGCCGGTGCGTTTTCAAAAGCGACGGCTTCCGCCTTGGCCTTTTCGGCAACGGACCGCAGCTCTTCCCAGAGCTTGGTCATGGGTTCCCGGCTTGCGTCCGCCTCGCTGGCGACGGCGAGCAGGGGTGCGTAGCGCTCCCGGGCGACCGCGAGGTTTTCGTCGCGCCGGTCAATGACGGCCTGCAGCTCCGGGGTCACGTCCTCCGAGCCGGAGAGAGCGAGCAGAATGCTGTCCCGCACCGGCACCCATTCCTCGTCACTCAGTTTGTCGACCAGACGCAGCTTGCGCAGGGGGCTCTTGCCCTCGACGTAGGCGGTGGCCCGCTGGAGAAGATCGGCCCGAAGCGGCTCCAGCTGGGCGGCTGCCTTCTCTGCGGCGGCCACGTTGCCTCTGGCTGCCTGCTCTTCCTGCCATTCCGCGAGGGACGCGATCCTCTCGTGCTCGTGAATGAACTCCTCGTGAATTCCGCGGAGAGCGGCGGCATGCGCCTCGAGGATCCGCTCCTGCTCGAGACCGCTCGCGCTAATCTCGGCCTGAGCGGCCTGATACAGGTGACTGACCACTTTCTTGTGCTGGTCGGTCTGGACGACCAGGTAGTCAACGTACTCGAGGCCCGCCTGCCGATAGACCTGGAGGCGGTGATGGTGGGAGGGGAAGAAGGAGTAGGCTTCGCGAATCAGGAACACGCAGATCAGGATCAGAATGACGATCGCGATCGAGGCGTTGCCTCCGAAGAAGTACTTGATGATGTCCTGAACATCGAGCCCGAGGAAACGAAACCTCCGACTGCGAAAGCGTCTCGCCGGGGTGGGTTCCCCGGCGGCCGCTGATGATTCACCTCTGGATTTCATCAAGATGGGCTGTCCGCCTCCGGGCGGAAACTGGCACTAAGGTGCGATGAAGCCAACCTTGGAAATAATCTCTTTTGCGGCCGGATCGGTAGTAGCCCACTCGATGAAATCGAGGGCTGCCTCGGAGGTCTCGCCCTCGATGGTGTAGAGGAAGAGACTGCGGGCCACGGGGTAGCTGGCCATATTGTCCGGGACGCACTCGACGCCGTCGATGGTGACGACCTTGATGCCTTTGTTGCCGGCATAGGCGAGGCCGACGTAGCCGATGCCGTTGGGGTTGCCGGCGACTTCCTGGGCGATCTGCTCGTTACCGGCCATCTTCTGAGTGCCGGAGCCGTAGTCGCGCTTGGACATGGCCATCTCCTGGAAGCTCTTGTAGGTGCCCGAAGAGGTGTTGCGGGTGTAGGCGGAGATATCTCCGGCGGCACCGCCGACCTCGCTCCAGTTGGTGACGTCACCAGTGAAGATGCGCTGGACCTGGTCGAGGGTCAGGTTGTCGATGCCGCTGGCTTCGTTGACGACGATGGCGATCATGTCGTGACCGGCGGTCCATTCCTTGATTTCCTTGCCCTTGGCGATGAAGCCGTTGGTCTCCTCTTCCTTGATACCGCGGCTGGACATCCCGATCTGGGCGTCGCCGGACTCGAGGGCGGTGAAGGCGGTCGAGGATCCCTCGGCGGCGATCTCGAAGGTGACGTCGTTGCCGGCGGCCTTGTAGGCCTCGGAAAGCTGCGGCACCATCTTGGCGCCGAGGGTGTCGGAGCCCTTGATCACGATCTTGGTCGACCCGGCCTTGTCGCCTCCGCCGGATGCGGAACCGACCTCGCCAGGCGAGTCGTTCTTGCCGCTGTCACAGCTGCTGAGAAAGAGTGCCCCGCCCGCAAGGGCCAGCGTGAAAAGAGAAGTGGTTGGTTTCATGACACTCGATTGTTTCAACAAGCCGTCCGTAAACGCCAGAATCTTCTGTGCCATTTCCGTCACAGTAGCCGCTGCGTCTACCTAAATCACCCTGATGGTCTTCGGCATCGTGATCTGACGGATCATCGAGCGGCCGATGCCCAGAAACTCGTATGGCTAGCGCGGAAATTCTCCCCGACCGCGGGCGGCTTCCATGGCTTTCTCGACCACCGGAAAGCGATCACCGGATCCCTTGAGCTTGGGGTTCTTCTTGTAGTACTCAGCGCTCCAGCGCTGGAATTTCGCCTGCTCGTCCTTGCTGAGCTTGTTGTACCTGTCCATGATCCCCTTCGGGGCGGGCACGTAGCCGGAACCGCCGCCACTGCGTCGGTCACCGCCCTTTCTCTGGTCGCCACCGGTCTTGGCGGAGAGAATGGGCGAGGACATGGTGTCGTCGAAGCGGAGGGTGACTTGCTGCGCGCCCACGGCGAGACGGATGCTGGGAAGCTGACCCAGAGGTCCCGGCACCACCTCCACGACCCGGTAGCCCTGCTCGGTGGTCTCGGAACTGCCGACCAGTCTGGTTTCCTTGGTGTCCTTGTCGAACAGAGTCACGAAGTCCTCCCCATCGACCTTCGCCACGCCGGTGACGATGAGCTGGGAGGTATGGTCGATGGCACGGGTGAAGGGAGAACTGGTAAGCAGTTCCTGATACACGTCGCCGGGCAGAGGGGCGACAAGATCAGGCTCCGCGGCCAGTGGGCCGACAGAAAGCAAGGTAGTAAGCAGGAGCCAGCGGTGGGTCATGGCAAGAGGCAGGGTATCGACACTCACCTCGTGATTCAACCTCGGGTGTTCTCGGAAGTTTCTCCTACTCTGGTGCGACGGTCATGGCGCGGCCGAGCACGACCCCTCCGAAGCCCACGGCAAAGGCGGCGAGATGGGTGCCAATGAGATACGCTCCGAAAAGTCCCCATTTTCCCTGGGAAGCCATCTGGTAGAGCTCGAGGAGATAGCTTGAGAAGGTGGTCATTCCTCCGAGCAGGCCGACCGCAAGCACGAGGGCCCATCGCGGCGGCAGCCGGTCGCCCTTGATGGTGAAGACGAGCAGCATGAGAAAGCAGCCGAGCAGGTTGGCGAGGAAAGTGCCCCAGGGCCAGGGACCGGCCGCGTTGAGCGGGGCGAGTCCGTAGCGCACGAACACGCCGAGGACCCCGAACGCAGCCAGCAGGGGAAGCACGGAATTCATGCCGACACCCTCCCGAGTTTGAATGCTCCCCGCAAGCCGCTACTCGATGAGTTCATCGCGCTGGTAGAGGGGCGGCGATCAGGGGGCGAGTGCAGGCGCGTCTGTCCATGCGGCCTTCTATCATGACCGGAGCCGGAGCCGGAGACCGCGCTCAAAATGGGATCGCCAGCCGTCCGTCTCTCTGACACTGTTTCCAACATGCGCGGAGTCGCTTCTTCCCCCTCCGATTGGTCCCTCCCGGAGGTGGCTGCCGAATCTTACCCCCTCCTCTCCCATTTCCTGAATCCCCGGCACAGTTCCCTCTGGATTGCCCGCCACTCTCGCCTACTTTCCAAAACACATTATGGGGCAGAAACCTCCTGAACTCGCACCGACCATCGTGATCGGTCACAAAAACCCCGACACGGATGCCATCTGCTCGGCCATCGGCTATGCCGAGTACCTGCGCCGGGCCAAGGGCGGTCGTGTCGCCGCCGCAGCCTGCGGCGTCATGAACACTCGGACGGCCTGGGTCCTCAACGAAGCCAAGGTCGAGGCGCCCGGGCGCATCATGGACGTCCGCCCCACCGCCGGCGACATCTGCCGCCGTGACGCCGTCGTCGCCAAGGCCAGCGAAAATTTCCTATCCGTCTACGAGCGGATTTCCGAAGGCGGCTACCGCACGCTGCCTGTCATCGACGACAAGGGTTGCCCGCTTGGCATGGTGTCGATGCTCGCCCTGCTCCACCTCGTCCTCCCCGAACACGCCGGCGGCAGCGCCGACTCGGTCCGCGGCGTCCGTGCCTGCCTCGACAGCATCCTCGAAGTCCTTGGAGGCACCGTCGCCGTTCCCGGCCGCGACCCCAGCGAGGAGGAAAATCTCGTTCTCACCGTCGCCGGAAGCAGCACCGAAGCCTTCGCCAAGCGAACCGAACACTTCGCTCCGGAAGAAACCATCGTCATCGTCGGGGATCGGCCGCTCGTCCACCAGACCGCCATCGAGCGTGGCGTCCGCCTCCTCGTCCTCACCGGCGGCTTCGAACTCGAGGATGACGCCCTCGCCACCATGGCGAGATCGCGCGGCACCGCCGTCATCCTCTCCCCGCACGACACCGGTTCCACCCTGCAGCTGATCCGATGCGCCCGACGGGTCGCTGGCGCCGTCGATGAGGACGTCACCATCTTCAAGGACACCGATTCCATCGACTTGGTCCGTGCCACCATCGACAGCAGCAACCATTCCCTCTTTCTCGTCGTCGATCCCGAAGACGGCACTCTCGTCGGGGTCCTCTCCAAGTCCGACCTCGTCAATCCGCCGCTGCGCCGCATCGTGCTGGTCGATCACAACGAATTCTCCCAGGCCGTCGACGGCGCCGAGCAGGCCGAGATCGTCGAGGTCATCGATCACCATCGCCTGAGCGGGAACCTGATCACCAAGGAGCCCATCCGCTTCATCAACGATCCGGTCGGCTCCACCAGCACCATCGTCGCGCGGTTCTTCCGCGAGGCCGACCTCGAGCCCGAGAGGGGAACCGCCATCTGCCTCATGGCCGGGCTCATCTCCGACACTCTCAACCTCTCCTCTCCGACCGCCACCAAGACCGACGCTGAGATTCTCGTCTGGCTCGCGGGCATCGCCGGGGTCGAGGCCAACGACTTCGCCAAGCGCTTCTTCGAGGTCGGCTCCGTGCTTGGCGAGCTCAGCTGTGCCGACGCCATTGGTGCCGACCGCAAGGAATACGAAGAGAACGGCTGGCGCATCAGCATCTCCCAGATCGAGGAACTCGGGCTCGACGTCTTTGAGAAGAAGCAGAAAGAACTTCAGAAGGAACTCGACCATCTCGTCGATCGCAGCCCCGTCGATTTCGCCTGCCTGATGGTGACCGACATCACCCTCAACAACAGCGTCCTGCTCACCGCCGGACCGGGTGAAGTCACCGCCGAGATTGGTTACCCCGAGCTCGACCACGGCTTGTTCTCCCTGCGCGGCGTCGTCAGCCGCAAGAAGCAGGTGTTCCCATTCCTATCGAGAATCCTCGCTCGCATGCCCGGCCCCAAGGTCGGAGCCTAGCCATTTCCGTGGCCGAATTCGTGCGAATTTGGATTCGCTGACCCAGCCGTTGCGCAGCCCAAAGATGAAGCACCTCACCCTCATTCGCCACGCCAAGTCGAGCTGGGATCATCCGGCTCTCAGCGACCACGACCGGCCCCTCGCACCCCGGGGCCTGGCTGCCGCCCCCGCGATCGGCGAAGCCCTCGCCGCGCGCTTCGCAGCCTCCCCCGGTCGCCCCGCGCCCGACTGCTTCGTCACCAGCAGCGCCTGTCGGGCCCGTGAAACCGCCCGCCTCATCCTGCCCTTGCTCGGCGCGGACCCGGGGGAAGACCTTCTTGAGGACTCCGAGCTGTACGGCGCCTCCGAGAGCGAAATCATCGCCTGCGCCACCGGCCGCGACGAGAGCTGCGAGCACGCCGTGTTGTTCGGTCACAACCCCGGCTTCCACTGGGTCTGCTCCACGATCGACCCCCGCTTTCAGGTTGCCAAATACCCCACCTGCGCCGTCGCCTCCTTCGATCTCGACATCGACCACTGGGGCAGCCTTCATCCGGGCGCAGGGAAGAACGTCTTCTTTCTCAGGCCCAGTGACCTCTTGGATTAGCGATCCCAAGAACAGCCGTCGGAGAACCTGTTGAAGACACTGACCGAGGCGGGTGCGTTTCTTCTCTCCCGTTCAGACCTTTCCTCGTCCCACGACGTCTCTACGGTATGGCCTTCTGTGGACAAGGGAACTCCGATCAAAAACAACCATGAGACCACTACTGATCGGCATGCTTCTCCTTGCGTTTCTGTCGGTCTCTGCGTTCGCGCAGGAAGTCGCCGACCCGGATGGCAAGGCCATCGCCGTAGAGGTTCGAGTGATGATGAACTCGTTCAACGAAGGAAACGCGGACGACCTGCTTGAGAAGGTGCATCCCGCCATCTACAAGATCACTGGAGGCGAGAAGAACTTCAAAGTACTGCTTCGAACCGCGACCAAGCAGATCGTTGATTCGGGAGTGAAGGTCGAGAGCTTGAAGGTGGAAGCCCCCAAGGACTATCACCAGGCCGGTCAGGAGCTGGTATGCTTTGTCCCCATGCTGGTGGTGATGGAGGTGGATGGCACCCGGGTCAAAAGCACCTCATTCATGATCGCCGCGCGTCGCGGAAACGAAGACTGGCGATACCTGGACGGTGCCGGACTGATCGAGAACCCAGGTCTGCTCTGGATCTTATTCCCCGAACTGGACCAGGACGTGGACCTTCCAGAGAACAGGATGGAAGTCTTGGATCCGGACGCCGAACAAGCTGGACTCGCCCCGCCGGTTCCTTCTCAGGAGCCGCCGTTGGAGGGCGATTGAACTCAGAACGAGCGCTGCCTCGCTAGCCGTCTGCGCCGTCCTGCGAGCCGACCGGGAGGCGACGTCTGCTCTTGGATTCAGCACTTCGTGCGGCCATCGGGCCTTGATCCCAAGGGTATGGAAAAGCCGCTCCCCTTGGCAGAGAGCGGCTTCTTACAGACACATTGAGTTACGGGCCTACTCAGGCGCTTCGTCGCCCTTGGGGGGCTTGGGGCCTTTCTTGCCCTTGTCCCCGCCTCTGCGTGCCTTGGCGGCAGCGGCAAACTCTTCCTTGGTGATGGCGCCGCTGTCGTCGGCGTCGAGCCTGGCAAACATTTCAGCCGCCTTCTCGGGGTTGTCCTTGGCGCGGGGAGCAGCCATGAACTCCTCCTTGCTGACCTCGCCGTTCTTGTCGGTGTCGAGTGCGCCGGGGCCGCCCTTGCCACCTTTTCCGCCTTTACCCGGGCCTCCTTTGCCTCCGGGTTCAGCGAGTGCGAGAGGAGCCGCGAGAGCGACGGCGGCGAGAGTGATCATCAGTTTTTTCATTTCTGGGTGTTGGTTGAGGCAGGGCCGGTGGCGCGCCATGGAAGGTAGAACAACGGCGCGGTGAAAAGGTTGCGCAGTCGCGCTTGTTTCTCCGCGATGGCCCAGCCCGATGATCGCCCTTGATAGAACCGCGCGATTCGCGGAGTTTCATCATTGCCATGAAAATACACCAGACCATCGCACTCCTCGCCGGAGCGCTGCTCGCCATTCCGCCCCTGACAGCGCAGGAGGAGAGCGACCACACGCTGAAGGACTTCACCCTCGGTAAAGTCGTTGCCGGAGACAAGGAGGTCGCCGAGGACACCAAGGGAAAAGTCGTGGTCCTCGAGTTTTGGGGTACTCGGTGAGGTCCCTGTCTCACAGGAATGTCTCATCTGGTTCAGATGGACAAACGTTATCGCAGCAAGGGACTCCGCATGATCGGTGCCGAGGCTCAGAACTCTCCCCAAGCCAGCATCGACGCCGTGGTCAAGAAGCATAAAGTCGATTTTGCGATCGTTACCGGCGCGCGCAGCCCCATCCAATTCAGCGGGATCCCCAAGATGTTTGTCTTCGACGTCGATGGAAAGCTGGTCTTCAACGGGCGCCCCAGCGAGGCGGACAGCATCATCAAGAAGGAGCTTCGCAGGGTCGAGGTCGCCGAAGAGGAGGACGACGTCTTTGCCAGGCCGAAGATGCTGGTCGAGGAGCGCGACTGGCTCAATGCCGATGGCAACAAGCTCACGGCAGCTCTCGTCTCGGTCGAGGACGGGGTCGGCACGTTTCGGAAGCCGACCGGTGCGACCTTCGACTATCCGCTCGACAAGCTGAGCGAGGCGGATCGAGCGCTAGCCAGGGAAGCCTCCACCCCCAGGGAGGAGGCCGAATAGGAGCGGAAATACGCCCGTCTCGACGAACCACCGCTCCCTTCCCTTGGTGAAAAACCACTGAGAAGTGTTGACACCGGAGGTGGGGAGCGGGTTAAAGTCTCCAAACAATCGATCATGAGCGACGACACGCCACCACCGAGGCCTCCTGAGGCCCCCAAGAAGCCGACCACAAAGACTTCCACCGTTCCCCTCAAGAAGGAGACGGTGCGCATCACGCTGCGGTCCAAGCCCGGCGAAGGCGTCGTGGCGCCGTCCGACGAGACTCAGGCAACTCCGCCGCCCCCCGCGACGGGTGGCGCTCCGCCAGCACCAGCACCACCCATGCCGGGAGGCGTGGCTCCGGCCCCTCCTGCGGGCGGCGACATGCACAAGACGCAGAAGGTGACGGTTTCGGCGGCGGGAGCTGCCGGTGCAGCGGCGGTCGGTGCAGCGGCAGCGGCGGCGACCGATGTCGGTGCTCCCACGGTCAAACTGGACAGGACTCCGGAAGCCCCCGCGACCCCGGGCGCCACTCAGCAGCTGCCTCGTGCCACGGTGCAGCTTCAGCGCACGCAGCCGCTTCGCACGGGACCCGGAGGAACCGGGGCAAGTGGTCCTGCCGCTTCTCAGCAGCTCCAGGGCACCACGACGAGTCAGTTGCGCGCCTCTCAGGCAGCGGGGCCCTCGAAGATGCTTCTTCCGCTCACGATTCTCTGTGGCCTGTTGTCCCTCGGCGTTCTTGCGATGGCTCTGCTCGCTACCGAGAAGCCCTTCAAGGGCAAGCCGAACACTTACGGCTTCCTCGTTCCGCCCGATCAACCCTACACCGCGAAAATACCCGCCGTCATCACGGATGAAGCTCCTCCGAAGGGAGAGCCGATCGGTCTTGAGGGTCTTTCCGACGAGCCTGTTTCTGCGGACGGCGATGATGCCGGTGCGGCGGATGGAGCCGCTGCTGGCGGCGCCGATGCTGACGCCGGCGTGGAAATTCCCGACCCTGCGGACGAGGCGCTCTAGCCGCGCTGATCGTCCTGTCCGATCCATTCCCACCAATCTTCTACGAAAATGGTTGTCAGTATTATCCTCCTTCTCTGCTCGATTCTGGTCCTCGTGGTTCAGTTCATGAGCCAGGGATCCTAGGCTCAACCTGAGCCTGCTCAGTCGCGAACCCGCCCATAAGCCGAGCCCGCCCGAGCGTGGCCGAGGGTTCACCTGTGAACCCGAGTTTTCCCGTTTCCTTGTTCTGAGGACCTCGCTGAGCAGGTGGGTTGTAATTACCTGTTGCAGGGGTCAGGCGCTAGGCTTATCCCATGCCCAATGAACGCCCCCTCCCGACTTCTCTTTGCTCTCCTCCTTTCCTTGTGCACCCTCGGCTCGGTCTCTCTGGCTCCGGCCGAAGAACAAGTCGACTACGGGGACGAGAAGTCGGAGACTCTCCTCGCCAAAGCGTGGGAGGCCTTCAGCGAAAATCGAGACGAAGCGGCGCTCGCCTACTGCGCCCGTTGCATCAAACTCTACTCGGAGGCTGCCGAGCAGCAGCAGGAGCAGCTGACCGACTTTGCTCCAGAATCGCTCGCGTCAGAGCAGTGGGCGCTCAACGACGTCGGAACGGCCTACTTCATCACCGGACAGATTCACGACCGCCACTCCGAAAGGAAGAAGGCCAAGGCAGCCTACGAAGCCATCGTCAATCGCTTCGGTTTCTCTCAGTGCTGGGACCCGCAGGGCTGGTACTGGCATCCTGCTGACGTTGCCCAAACCAGGCTCGACGAGATGGGTTCCGACTCCGACTCCGACTCCGACTCGGAGTAGTGGGAGCAATCCGAAACAGCCCCGGGGTCGGCATCGGCGCTCTGCGCTGATACTGATACCGCGGGGCAAGGGCGGCGCGACCTTGTTGAGACCAATTTTACCAGGTTGGATTGGGCTTACTGCCTTCTGACGAAGCCCTGCTCGGTCACCACGGGGTCCGCATCGTCCCAGCGCTCCAGCCACGCGATCATCTCGGTCTTGAGGCGCTCGAGCACCGGAGCCATTTCTGGGTCGGCGACTCGGTTGATCAGCTCTTCGGGGTCGGCCTGGCGGTCGTAGAGAGCCCATACGGGTCGGTGGTGAAGCCGTTGCACGATCGCCTGTCTATCAGGGTCGCCGTCTGCAGCGAGGACCCAGGAGGCGGCGACGTCGGCGCCGCCCTTCCTGGTGGCGCCGGACTCGATCAGCTCGAGTGCCTGGGTGAGGGTCACGTTGGAGGTCACTTCTTCCGCGCCGCGAGGCGACCAGACCAGGGTGTAGCGCTCGTCGCGGATCGATCGGATCGGGAAGATCCGGTCCCGGTTGTCGATGATGTTGCAGTTGCTGAACGCGCCGTGTGCGTAGCGGTGCATGGGCTTGTTGGCGCCGAGAAAGTTGGCCCACTGACTCTTTCCGTCGAAGGTCTCCTCGGCGAAAGTGCCGCCAGCGGCCTCGACCAGAGTCGGGCAGAGATCGGCAATCCACGCGATCTGCGGGCAGCTGGTTCCGGCTGGGATTTTCCCGGGTAGGGCGGCGACGATTCCCGAGCCGAGTCCGTCGTCGAAGCAGGTCCATTTGCCGAAGGGGAAGGCGTTGCCCTGTTCCGAGCAGAAGATCACCAGCGTGTTTTCGGCCAGGCCGGACTGGGCGAGGAACTTGCGCAGTTCACCGAGGAGAGCGTCCAGGTTGGTGACCTCGGCGTAGTGCTGCGCAAGGTTTCTCCGGTATTCGGGGGTATCGATGGCGTCGTCGGGGAGTTGGAGGGCATCCTGGTCATAGGCATCGACGTCCCCGTGAGTGTAGGGCCCATGACCATCGTGGGAGGCCACCACGAGGCAGAAGGGCGACCCTGCGTCTCGTGCTGCCATCATGTAGTCGGAAGCCAGTTGGAGGGCGATCGGGTTGGCGTCCTGCTTCATCGGGAGGTCACCGACTTGGTCAAAGGGGTAGGCTTCGCGGGGGCCGACATGGCTTTTCCCCAGCAGGCCGACCTTGTAGCCGAGAGGGCGAAGGTAATGGGGGAGGCTTTTGGTCCCTTCTGTGGACCGGCTGTGGTTTGGCATGGCACGGGTTCGCCACGCCGTTCGGCCGCTGTACAGTTCCTGGCGAAAGGGCGCGCACATGGCGACGTTGGCGTAGGCGTGCTCCAGGCGGACCCCTTCGGCCGCGAGGGTATCAAGGTTCGGGGTGAGAGCTTCTCCACCCCATGGCCCAAGGCTGTCCCGGTCGATGTCGTCGCCAAGGACGATTAGGATGTTGGGCGGCGCGGCGCCAAGCATGCCGCAGACAGCAAGAAAATACAGGGGGACCAGAAGAAAAGCGCGCATGACCAGAGATGGTCGCGGGTAGGGGACGAAAGGGCAAGCACGGTTGCCGTACGCATTGGCAGTCGTCTCGCCACCGTTGGCGGGCTTGACGCCGGACGATGAAAGCGCGCGCGTTGGCCTCTGACGTTCCCGCTTCAACGAGTCGGGCTGACCCCGTGACGAAGTTCGCTTGGTAGATGGTCCTACTTTACCGGTACGATGAGGCTGTCGACGAGGGCCTTCTTCTGCTTTAGCCACTCGGAATTCTTCTTCTTGGCCTTGGCGTGCTCCTCCACGGTAAGCAGGCCGTTGCTCTTGATCCGGGGACGATTCTCGGGGGTGGGCAGCGCGAGTCGCGCGGTCTGGTCTCCGTAGTCGTCGAGGTTGGCGTTGAGTTCGTCTTCGGTAATGGGACGAACGGGTACTCCGCCTTCGGGGATTTCCGCACCGGCGGTCCATACGATGGTATTGAGGAGAAGCTGGCGAAGTTCGTCGTAGGCCCAGTTGTGGTGGAAGTGTCCACCGGTGAAGCCGGCGCCGCGGCCTCCGTCGGGGCGTTCGATTCCCCAGAGAAGCGGCTGCGGTTTTCCGACGTTGCCGTAGCCGGTCCTGGTCCAGAGGTTGTTGATCGTTGCCAGATTCTCCGCCGTCGGGGTGGCGATTCCGAGGCGCTGCACGCCGGCGGTCTCGGAGAAGCTGATGCTGTGGTAGAACTCGTCGATCGTGGAGATCTCTTCGACGCCCTCCGCGGTGGGGTGGCCGATCAGAGTCTTGATGTCGGCTTTCCAAAAGGGATTCACGGATTCGCCGTCCTTGAAGTAGCCGCCCATCCAGGGCTTGAAGTAGCGCTCGCCGTTGGCGGGGTCGGGATGCACGGCGTAGTGCATGAAGAGGAGGCCGGTGCCGCTTTTGGCGAGTTGATCGACCTTTTCCCATCCCTGCCCGACGATCTTGGTGCCGTCGTTGTAGAAGACGATGGCGTCGGCGGCATCCAGGAGAGCGAGGCCTTCCCCGGTGCTGGGCCAGCCCGCGTGGACGTCGCATTTCACGGCGACGGCGTTCTGTTCCCCGAGGCATTTGGCGAGAAGCATGGATCCCGCGCGGAACTCATGGGCGCCGGATGCGTGGGAGCGATCGCCGTGGAGGAAGACGATTCTCACGGGCTCGGTCTCCGGAGCCGGTAGGGCGGGCGCCAGGGTGAAGAGGAGAGCGACGACGACCTGAAACGGCTTCATCCGGCAAAGCTAGCGGTCGCGGTGCGGGAAGCAAGGCTGCGGCTTTTCCGTCTGCCGCCTCAACTCGCCTTGGCTCTCTTCTTGGAGGGAGCGAGTTCGGCGAAGATGAGACGGCCGGTGCTTGTCTGGACCGAACTGGTGATGATGACGTTGGTGGTCTGTCCGATGCTGGCGGCAGCGTGGTTGACGACGACCATCGTTCCGTCCGGGAGGTAGCCGACCCCCTGATGGTCCTCTCTTCCCGATTTGGCGAGATGCATCTCGATCTCGTCGCCCGGAATCACGGGAGGGCTGAGTGCGACGGCGAGCTCGTTGAGGTTGAGGACGGGGACGTCGCTGAGCTCGGCGACCTTGGCGAGGTTCCGGTCGTTGCTGAGGATCCGTCCGTCGAGTTCGCGGGCAAGGGCGATCAGCTTGGGGTCGACGGTTTCATCGGGGCCGAGTTCCTCCTCGTAGATGCTGACGTCGATGCCGGAAGCAACTTTCTGGATCTCCGCCAGTGAATCGAGCCCGCGGCGTCCGCGGTTCTGCTTGATGGGGTCGCGGGAGTCGGCGAGGCGGTGAAGCTCATCGATGACGAAGCGCGGGACGACGAGGTGGCTCGGGAGAAAGCCGCTGGTCACGATGCCGGTGATGCGTCCGTCGATGATGATGTTGGTGTCGAGCAGGACCGGCTGGTTGTCGTGCACGGCCTCGCGTCGGAAGCGCACGTAGGGGAGGATGAAGGAGAACTCCTCACGGTCGCTTCGAAGTGCGATCGTCGTGCCGAGAAACCCGAGGAAGAGATACAGGCAGAGTTCCGCGATCTTGGCGATCTCGGGGCCCCATTCCATGGGCTGAAAGAGGGAGGCGTCGAAAATGCCGATGCGCGTGACGAGCCAGGCGCAGAGGAGACCCACGAGCAGTCCGAAGGTGGCGGTGGAGAACCCGCGGATGGTCACCCTCCCCAGCAGGTTGTCGATGCCCACGCAGAGCAGGCCGAAGAGCGATCCGCCGACAGCTCCGCGCCACGCATAGTCAGCGTCACCCCCGATCCCCGCTGCAAAGGCGAGGCCGAGCAGACAGGAGATCAGGACAACGAGCGCGCGCGCAAGGTTGACGAGAATTTTCGGGTTCATCTGGGACGGGCTGCAGGCCCCTGTCTTCTCTACGGTTTCCGGCCCCAAGGAAAGCGTGATCTTTCGCTGGCGGGGCGGGAGGCGGGTTTCTCGGGTTCTGTCGTGGTTCCGTCTTCCCCGACTCGGTTGTCGTCGCGGTAGCGGAGGATGCCATGCTCCCTCAGGTTGGCGATGAGGTTGCGGAAGTCGGTGCGGAGTCCTCCGTCTTCCAGGAGCGCGGGCAGGACGCCGTCCCCATCCTCGAGTTGGGCGAGAAACGACTGCACGGAGCGCGCGGCGCCGCCGAGTGCCGCGACTCCGCCTTCGGCTGCATCGCCGACAGAGGCAATTTGGTCGAGAATGGGGCCGACCTTCTCGGCGGCCGGCTTCAGAGAGGTGCTGGCGGCGGCGAAATCGGCTCCGGCCAGCTTAAGGCTTCCGGCCATCTCCTTGAGATCACCGATCGTGGTCTCCACGTTGGCAAGATTCCTGTCGCCGAGGACGCTGTCGTCCAGTTTGCCCATCGCGCTGTCGAACTTGGCGAGGGTGGACTTGAAGTTTTCGCCGTTTTCCTTGCTGAGGAATCCGGCGTCCAGATTCTCGATCGCGCCCGTGAGCTTCTCCACCGCGATCTGGACGTCTTCCAGGACTTCGCCCGCCTGATTGGAAATGTCCTCGGCCACTGCTTCGAGGGCGCCGATGCCGGAGGCGCCGGAGCCGTCGATGATCTGATCCACGCCCTTGGCGATCATCTCCCCCGTAACCTGTTTCGGAGGCTTGATGACGATCAACTTGTCGCCCATGAGGCCGTCGCCGCCGATCTTGAAGGTCGAACCGGCTGGAATCCGGACCTCGTCTCGGATCTCGAGAATGGCGTCCACTCCTGTGGAGGTGGAGTTCAGCGTGGGATCCGACTCGATGATGCCGATCTTCGTGCCACCGAGGGTGACCGGTCCCCCGCGCGCCAGGCCTGAGCCGTCGTCAAACTGGACTCGAATCTGATAGGTGTCCTGAAAAGCCTCTCGGAGACGGCCAAATTTAAGAATGAGACCGCTCAGCAGGGCAATGCCGATGAGCAGAAACAGTCCGACCATCAGTTCGGTTTTTTTTCGCTGCTCGCCTTCCATTTCCGAAGAGTCCCCCCGTTTTCGCGTGATGCAAGTTTTCGAAAGCAGGAGTGAGACGTGACTTTCACTTTCGCAGAACCGCTCTATGAAACTGCCTATGAGAAAAGCCCTACCGCTTCTCCTTCTGATCACACTCGTCCTCGCTGTGCTCTTCGGTCTGATCTTTAGCCGGAGCATTGCCGAGGATTTCCGCTATGACGTCCAGTCCCAGTTGCCCGCCGGTGTCGCCGTCGATTACAACGGCCGTCACGCCTTCGTTCGGGGCACGCTCCCCTCGGAGGAGGCCAAGGAGTCTCTTCGTGAGACGATCCTCTCCGTGAAGAACGAGACTTGGTCCCTGCTCCCATCCACGCCGGGCACTGCCCATGTCCACATGGACGACGTCGTCGTGAGGGTGCCCGAGCGTCCCTACGTCGGCCTCTCGGTCGTCGGCGACCGGGTTCGCCTCCGCGGTGAGGTGCCAAGTACGGCCCATGAGAAGGCTCTACTCGTGCGCGCCGGCCAGGCGTACCCCGGGTCCCGCATCATTGACGAGATCACCATCGATTCCACCCTCGCCGCCGTGGACGAAGAGGCGGGCGAGTCGACCTACAGCACTTTCCCAGTGCCTGCGGAAGACAGCTACGCCGGCGTGCTTGCAGGCACCTGGCTCGGCGAGCCGTGGCAGCCTCTCGACGCCGCTTCGGGCCGGGACGCCCTCGTCTCGGGGCTCGCGACCTACCCGCCCAAGGCCAAGCCCTCTCACCTCGAGCCCCTCGTGGAAGATCACCTCGCCCGGTCGGCCGCTCTGGAGGAGATGTCCAAGCTGCCTCGCGGATGGGTTGGTCTAAGTCAGTATGGCCGCAACGCCCTGCTGAAGGGCCAAGTGCCGACGGCTGAGGTGAAAAGCCAGATTCTTGCCGGAGCTCGACTTCGGTACCCCCAGTTTCAGATCACCGACCAGATCCAGGTCACCGACACGGTCAAGGCGGGTGTCTCCGCTGAAACGGCCACGACTTTCCCCGAAGCCCAGGAACCCGGCTGGGTCGGCGCCACCTGGCTCGGCGATCCCTGGAAGCAGTGGGGTGGCGAGCTCCGCGAGGCGGATCTCCGCTCGAACCTCGCGAGTGCTCTCCCCGAGGGCGTCTCCGGCGCGCCGCTCATCGAGCCGTTCCTGCAGTACCGCACCGAGCAGGCTCGCGAAGCGATGACGGACAAGCTCCCGCGCCCCTACGCCGCGCTGATCGCCCACCAAGGCCAGATCGACCTCTACGGTCGAGTCCGCGACGAGCAGACCCGCAGCGCCATTTTTGCTTCCGTGAAAAAGACGCATCCGGCGCTGGCGGTCAACAACCTCATCAAGGTGAGCGATGACATCCGCCCCGCTGCCGCGCTCGAGACGACGCTCGGAAGTGTGCCTTCCCCGCTCGGTCCCGACAGCCGCTATGCCGCCTCCATCTGGGTCGATCAACCCTGGCGGCCGATCCCGCTTGATTCGCCGGAACGGGTCACCCTGGGCCTTCGTACCCAGTTCCCGCAGGACGCCGACTACGCCGCGATGGTGGCCCCGCTGTTCCGGCCCAAGGCGCCACCCGCGCCACCCGCGCCTGAAAAGCCGCTCATTGTCGCCAACATCTACTTTGCTCTGGGCAAGGGCGACGTCTCCAGCCAGCGCGACCGTGCGCTCGCGGAAATCCGCAAGGTGCTCGCCGAAAAGCCCGACTCTCTGTTTGAGGTCGCCGGGCACTCCTGCGACCTGGGCGATGATCAGGCCAATCTTGAGTTGAGTCAGAAACGCGCCGGTGAATTCCGCGAGTATCTGCTCAACAACGGGCTCACGGCCGACCAGGTCACCGCCCGGGGCTACGGCGAAGCCCGCCCTGCCGTCCCGAATGACAACGAAACCAACCGCCGCAAGAATCGTCGCGTCGAAATCACCATCCGTTAGACTTCTATTCTTTTCCGTCGCAACGACCTCTTCTTCCACCTCTCACGACTAGAACCATGCCCGAACTTTTTTCTGCAGCCACCCTGTTCCTCATCCTCAAGACCTGGCTTCTTCTTCTCGCCACCGCCCTGCTCGGTTGGTGGCTCCGCGGTCTCTTTACCGGCAAAGGCAAGGGCGGCGCAGGCGCCGACACCTCCCAATGGAAGGAGCGCTATGATCAGGCGAGCCGCGAGCGCGAGGATCTGCGCCAGAAATTCGAGAAGCTGACCGCCGATCACGCCGGTTGCGGCGCAGTCCGCGCCGAGCTCGAGAAACTTCAGAGCACCGCCATCGACAAGAGCGAGTACGACAGCCTTCAGGCGCAGCTCGACGCAACCAAGGCGACTCTCGAGGAAAAGGACGGCCGCATCGTCGAGATCATCTCCGCCCGGGACAAGGCCCGCGCCGACCTCGAAGCCAACCGTAACAGCGGGATCGATCCTCGAGAGATCCAGCGTCTCCAGAAGCGCGTCGAGGAGCGTGACAACCAGCTTGGCAAGCTCCGCCACGACCTCGGAAACGCGGGTGGCAACGAGAAGCGGATCGCGTCACGCGACGCCGAGATCGAGCGTCTCAAGAGCGAGCTCGCAGAGGCCCAGTCGAATTCCGGTTCGACAGGTGGTGGTGCCGTTGGTCTCGCTGCGGGAGCCGCCGCAGGCGTGGCGGGCAGTGCGCTTCTTGGCGGAGGAGACTCCGGCGGGAACGCTGCCGAGCTTCAGGCCCGCGTCGATGCCCTGGAGGTCGCCCGCGAGCGCCTTCGTGCCGAGCGCGACGACGCTCGCGCGGCTTCGGCGAACGTTTCCGACCAGACCGGAGATATCGCCAGTCTCAAGGCCGATCTCGCCAGCAAGGATCAGGAAATCAGCAGTCTCAAGGCCGCGAACGCCGATACCGGCGAAGTCGACGACCTGCGCCGCAAGGTCGACGCCCGTGACGTGCGCATCAGCAAGCTCGAATCCGAACTCGCTTCTGCACCAGCTGCAGCCGCTGAAACGGCCCCCCCCGTCGCCCCTGCGCAGAACGAGCTGCCCAAAGTCGAGGAAGAGCCCGAGCCCGACCGTCCCAGCGACGTCTCCGGATACAGCGCTTTTCTGAGCCAGTACCAAGGCGAGGACGTCGAGGCGCAGGTCCAGCCCGGCGTCATCTTCAAGAGCCGTCCCAGCTGCATCGACGATCTCAAAGAGATCAAGGGAGTTGGCCCAGCCCTTGAGAAGACTCTTCACGAGAACGGCGTCTACCGCTTCCAGCAGGTCGCGGACTGGAACCAGTACAACATCTGGTTCTTCAACAAGATCATGGCCTTCCCCGGACGTATCCAGCGCGACGAGTGGATTGCCCAGGCCCGTGACTTCGCCCCCAAGAGCAAGTGCCGCGGGTAGATTGATACGACAATTCGGCCAATTCAGGGGCTCCCGGGGGGCTGCAGGGCTTTTGTAGGTCCTCAGACCCCCAAAAGCCCTATGTAAGGAGGAAGGTCTCCGTGCGACTTTACATGGTAGATACCATAGTGTAAGGTGTCCACTTCCCAATGATCTCGTCAAACATCTACCTGCGCCTGACCCGTTTGATGGCGGCGATTCTGCTTCTGTCCAACGGACCTGCCGTCCGGGCGATCCTCATCACGGAGTATTCCGCGAATGCGCACGATCTCTACCTCGGTTGGTCAAACAGCGCGACGCCGACGGGAGTCAATGGGGCCTCGATACTCTCCAGCGCAGGCGCCGACATCAGTGGCGTTGGCTGGCAAACCCAGACGCATCACGCGCTCATCGACGAGGAGTGGATCGTGCAGGCGAGGCACCTCCCCAGGTCGGGGGTCTGCCACTTCTTCAGCCCTGTGCTGGGAGCTCGGGTCACCTATTACCTCAGTCCTTCCGAAGCGGTCATCATCCGCGATTCCAATACCGGTCAGTTCACCGATATCAGGGTGCGCAGAGTCTATCGGGACGCGGCATACACGATCCCGGGAATCGATCCTGCCCACGGCATCAAGGTCTACACCATACACGACGGACCACAGGTTCCCGGAGACCGGATCTACCCGATTGGTTTCGCCAACAGTTCCGGCAGCCTCAGCCCTCGAGTGGGCAACGAGTTCGTCGACAACGTCAATTTCGGGGGGCAGGTGAACAACACTACCGTCTACGGGTTTGTAAACTTCGGAGAAACGGGGGGCGCAGAAGTCATCGGCGGCGACTCGGGCAGTCCCACTCTCGTCGTTGATGCTTTCGGAGAGACCGTGATCGCGGGCATCCACCACGCGACGGGAACCATCAATGTCAACGGCACCGACTATCCGATCGGCATCGATTCCGATCTCGGTGCCTACCGGCAGGAAATCGAGGAGGCGATTGGTGCAGAGATCAAGGTCGAGGAATCCACGGGAGCAGACGTCGTCGATGGCGCGGGCAGCTATTCTCTTGGGACAGCGGAGGTCGGCACCAGCGCCGGGTCCAAGGTCTTCACGATTCGCAACACCGGCTGGAAACCGCTGAACGGCATCGCCGCGGTGGTGACCGGAATGGATGCGGGAGATTTCACGGTCAGCGCTCCGGGTGCGACCACGCTTCAGCGGAATGAGAGCACCACGGTCACCGTGAGCTTTGTGCCCGGCGCTGTCGGCTCCCGAAGTGCCACGCTGCAGATCGCGAGCAACGATGCCGACGAGAACCCTTTCGACGTGAGCCTGACGGGAACGGGAACAGCTCCTCCAAGTCCATCGACCCCGGCTGAGATTGTCGTCGAGCAGCCTGCTGGAACGGACCTCGCGGACGGCAATGCGAGCCTTGCCTTCGGCAGCGCCGACGTAGGGACAGCGGGAGGATCCCTGACGGTGACGATCCGCAATACCGGTGATCTCGACCTGACCGGTCTGGACGCCACCGTGACCGGAGCACAAGCCTCCGATTTCACCGCAAGCGCTCCGGCATCGACGACGCTGGCCTCGGGTCAGAGCACGACCTTCACGGTGAGCTTCGCGCCAGGAGCGTCCGGTGCTCGCAATGCGGCGTTGCAGATCGCGAGCAACGACGCAGACGAGGATCCCTTCGACATCAGCCTGTCGGGCACGGGGACGACCCCGCCAATACCGGCGGAAATCGTCGTCGAGCAGCCAGCGGGAACCGGCCTCGCGGATGGAAATGCGAGCCTCGCCTTTGGCAGCGCCGACGTCGGCACCTCGGGCGGAACCCGAACGGTCACGA
>ENA-ORXT01001046-ORXT01001046.1-marine-metagenome-genome-assembly--contig:-NODE-1046-length-39285-cov-9.487783_pt1 | contig 39285 bp, 25 predicted proteins | sample MGYA00237868_ERZ511482 | MGnify/ENA metagenome assembly ERZ511482 | reverse complement strand
ATAATGACAGAATAATTCAATGATGTTTTTATGTGTTTCTACAATTATAAACTTAGGGATTATATCTTATAGGCGCTTTGTACATAATTTTAAATTAATGATAAAGTATTTCAAACGCCTAATCAGCCTATTTCTCAAAAATTTAAGTAATTTAACTTTATGGACAATGAGCGTACGGCAACCAGTGCTAAAAACATCCTGAGTGAGTGGTTGGAGAAAATCCAACAGGATAGTTGGCAGTTAGAACTATTGATCTCTGGATTGGCTCTTTATGGCGTTTACAACGGCATAGACAAAGTTGAAGCCTATAGTAGTTTTATTGGACTAAATATTGACGGTCCACTTACTGGATTTATTTTTGTCTTTTCTTATATGATTGTTTATATAGGTTGGAGAATTTTCTTTTTCAATCTTTTATTACATGTTATCCTTAGAGGATTATGGATTGCATCCATAGGCCTGCGATATGTTTCCAATGAAATAGACTTTGAAGAATTAAACTATGCCCCCGCCTACACCAATTATTTAAAAAAGAAGATAGGTAGCTACGATGAGTTTATTGAAAAATTAGAAAAGCTATGTAGCATCATCTTTGCCTTTACTTTTCTAATGTTTCTATTGTTGGTATCCTTAGCGATATTCTTTTTTATAGGTTTAGCCCCTATGGCATTGATTGATGGAGCAAATGAGGTTACTATCCTTTCCATAGTCTTAATTGTTATGCTTTTTACTTATATGGTTTTGGGGGCAATCGTCGCAATAGATTTTATCAGCTTGGGAGCAATCAAAAAAATAAGAGAACCATGGGTCATAAAAATTTTCAGCCCCATCTTTAAATTCTATAGCTATATTACTTTGTCGTTTTTGTATCGTCCAATACTATATAATTTTTTGGATCAAAAATATACTCGTAGATTCTTCCTCTTACTTCTACCTTATGTAATCATCTTAGGTACCTTTGACAACCTATTTTCAAATCACATAAACCCCTATCAAGATTCTGATTCTGATTTACTTGAAGAAGGGTTAATTATACAAGATTTTAGATACGAAGACTTGTTGAGAGAGAGGATTTCTGACATGTCAGATTATGAAAGAAGAAGATACCTGAATAAAAATTTAGGCTCTATCATACTTTCAAATTACAAAATCGAAAATGGGAAATTAGAATTCTTTTTGGAGACGAATACTGGATTTTCAAGAATGCTTAAAGAAAAATATAAGATAGAACCAATTTATAAACCAGGAGTCAAATTCAATTTGTTTGTCGATCACTTAAATGAAAATAAAGACATCAAAGCAATTGAAAAGCGATACTTAGAAAAATACAGCGCGCTCAGAAAAAACTACAACAAAGAAAGAGATATTTTTAATGATCGAGTAGACACTTCTGGAATCTTCCAAATATTAAAAGATAGGAGAAAGGTGATAAATAAAACCATCGATTCACTTGAAGATTTAAAGACAAAAGAAATTAAAGAATTTGAAAACAAGAACAATGAAATCATATTTGAGAAATTATTAGCTTCGACTGAAGTAAGAATCGATTCAATAGATTATACGGATAGCCTAAATTGTAAATACTTCAAAGAAACATTCCTAGGGGCAAATGGAATTCTTTGCAACTTATATGATTCAAATCTGCCAAAAGGAAATAAGCTTATAGAATTTACACGCCATATATATAACACATTCGAAACTGATTCGATTAGGCATAGCATAATCAAAATTCCAGTTTACATCGAATAATATTTAAAATGAAAAATAGTTTGATCAAATACTTATTCTATGGAATACTCGGAGGAATTTTAATATTTCTGCTAGACTTATATGATATTTATTATCTATGCCCATTGTGGGTATATTTCATTCTATTTTTAGTAATTCCATTCATTCCAATGGTTCTGCGACGATTAAAAAAAACCAGTCAAAGATCATTTGGGACTTTATTTAAGATTGGAATGATTGTTTCAATGACTAGCATATTAATTTTCTCAATCATTGGCCAAATTTATCCAAATTACCTCGTGACATCGGAGGAAAAAACTCGCTTAGTAGATGAAAAGGTAAATCGAATGATCATGGACTTTGATGGCAGTAATGGAAATAAAATTGACATTTTTGCCATGCAGCATTCTGCTTCAAGCTTCTTTGACTTTAGCTTAAAGCAATCACTAATTCGATTCCTTATCATGATTCCCTTTTATATAATTTCCAATACATTGTTTGCTTTGATCTTGAAGACTGATGAAGACTCGCTGCCTTTGGCAGTTGAGGACTCCTTCCTGAATGTCAAAACATGATGCTTATGACCAATAAGTAAGGAGTAAAAGAATTTATTTCGTCCCTTCAGGACTCTTAACTTCTATGATAGCATACACGGGAATGAATCCCCCGTGTTGGAATATTTCGTCCCTTCAGGACTTTATATCTAAAAGAATTTATGCCGTACCTATAGGACTCTTAATCTCTTAATCCTCTATGATATTTTACTCGGAAATGAATCCTAGTGTATGAAAATTTCTCCCCATTAGAACCAATTATGGAAAAGAATTTATTTCGTCCCCTCAGGACTCTTAACTTCTATGATATCATACACGGGGATGAATCCCAGTGTTGGAATACTTCTACCCTTCAGAACTTAATATCGAAAAGAATTTATGCCGTACTATAGGACTCCTAATTTTATGATAATTTACTCGGAGATGAATTCCAGTGTTGGAAAATTTTGTCCCTTTATATCTTATTATGAAAAAGTATTTATAAAAATAATTAAAACAGTGGAATCCTCAAAATCCGTGAAATCCGCGGTTCAAAATACTTAATTAGCACAATCCATTAAATCCGAGTTATCCTTACAATCGCTGTAACCCTATCTCAAAAAAATTATAGCTGTCCTGTTATATAACTTTTTAGCTATATTTGGAATAAGAATAATTTCCAAATAGAATCTAAATAATTAACAGAACAATACAAAGATTTTTTAATACAACAATATGACAATACTAATAAATTCAGACAGCTCTGTAGAGTGGGAAAAGAGAAGTGACGATTTTTTTTCTGATCAAATTGCCGAAGCATTAGAAAGATTCGAATCACAAATTAGCAGGATTGAAGTCCACTTAAAAGATGAGAATGGAAAAAAAGACGGTATTAATGATTTCAATTGTTTGCTAGAAGCAAGACTTGAAGGTAGAAAACCTATAGCCGTATCTAGTCAAGGAGAGACTATAGATATTGCAATAACTGGAGCGATAGACAAAATAAAATCTTCTATCGAAACTATTCTAGGAAAAAACTATAGCCGTTGAGGACAAACACTTAAAGTATTCTTCCTTAACTTAGTGAGTGGACTGTCTCAAAGATTTAATTCCAAAATTTGATAATTTTTCTTTGAGCCTTTCCTACATGTATTAGATATACTCCATTAGGTAATGAACTGGTATTAATTGTAGCTTGACCATTATCTAAAGTGTAACTTAAGGTTGAAGATAGATCTCTTCCTAAGTGATCAGTCATCTTTATATCATATATTTCCTGTCCCATATTTTCAATTGTCAGCAACTCTTGAAAAGGATTAGGATAAATTACTATATTATCTTCTCTAATGACCCTATTAGAGGAAGATAATTGAGCCTCGTACGCTCCAACATCTATAGGCCCATCGATTATACGTTGTGTAAAATTAGTAGGATGCTCATAGACATTTTCGGGTCTCAAAGAATATCCATTTACTTCACCCACATCTATACCCATATCTATAGCTGGTGAATTGGTAGCCAAGCTGTAATTGTATTGTGCCTCATCAATAAAAAGCAAATCACCTATGGATGTATTGTTGATATTATTTGACATCTCTGCATCGGCGACATTTATTACCTCTCCTATCCCAGCGAAAATATTATTTGCCACTTTAACTGTTGCCGCTCCAGCAGCAAGATCTAAAAATTGTCCTGAAGCTTGTCTCTTATTTACGCAAGTGTTATTAATGAAATAAAATTCATTATTCTCATTAGTGAGACCTTCAAGTCCGTAACCAACCAGATTTTTATTAGGAGCATTATTACCTTGCATTAGCAGGTTACCCATGATTATCGTAAACCCACCTACTGACAAATCTATAAGACGGCTCGATTCACCACTTTCTTCATCCATGATTCTATTATATAAGATTATATTATCCTGAGCCCTTGATTTTAGATTGTGACCTATAAAGGCATGATGACTATAATTATATCTGAATATTAATTCATTACAGTGCCCGATATATATATTGTGTGACTGACCATCACCAAAACCATTGTTGTCAAATTCGCAATATTCGATTAAGATATTTCCGTCAAAAGTATTCGTAGTCAAAATGCCATCTTCATTATCATGAAAGTAACATTCTCTAACTGTCATTCCAATGCCGTCCAATCTGATGCCCGCTCCATTCTGATCTGGCACCGTTGCACCCGAGAACTCAATATTTTCTACAGTTATATTGTCGCCAGCTAAGACCCAAATACCTTTACCCCAAATATATTGTTCCTCTGCAATAAGGTGCGGCATCCCACCCATTCCTCTGATAGTGAGATTATTTTGCATCCATACTGCTAGAGCTTCGGTTCCTTTATATTCCTCTGCATCTATTTCTATTATGTCACCGTCTTGTAGTATGTCTGCCACGTATAAGGCGTTTGGTGAGGTATAAGTTCTGCTAGAACCAACTTTGTAAGTTGCACTGTAGGCGATACTTGTTGTCAAACATATAAGTAGTGTATAGATATAATTCTTCATGGATGATAGGTATATATAAATTGATAATTTCCTTGTCTATGCGACAATGGAAATTTCAGAATATTAAAATTGTATAATTTAGAATTGCTGGGAAAGGTAATTAAAGATAAAAAATAATATTGCTAAATATATTTATAATAATCAAGTAATCGGGTGTTATTATTATCGATTAGCTTATTACCGCTTATTTTACGCTTCCGCAAATGAAGATTCATTTCGTTTAGCTGATATTTATTTTATAAATTTTATAACCACAGCAGGGATGACCATTCAAGCCATATATTAATTTTGCACATCTGATTTAACACGTGCAAGGACTTACTTTGATGAAAACAAGATTAGAGATAATGGCAAAGACTCTACTCTCTGCAAGAACTCAGATTTGACCTACATGAGATTACTTAACCTATAAGTTCTTTCTTGACTTTTATAAATCCACCACAAATATTTCAGACATCGGCATCTTAAAGCCTTCTCTATCCACCCCTTGGAATCGATAAGAAATCGTAGAACCTAGTTTGACTTTTTTATCTAAGAAACTATTTTCATCTACACTTAATTTTTCGGTAAAGAAAGGACCATCATCAACTTTTTTGAATAAGATAATCTTTTCCAAATTGGGATTATCCTCCCAACTTACGCTTACATGATCTCCTTCTTGGGTAATCGTAATTCCCTATTCTTTTGCATCAGCACGCTTACTCTTGACAGTTAATTCTTTAACAATTTTTGATTGGAGACCGGCATCATCAATAGCGTAGAATCTATATTTATATTTTGTATTTGCAAAAACAGTGTAGTCCTGATAAAGAAACAGTATTTACGGATGAAGTCGAATATGATTTTTCACACATCAACGGAGCAGATTTGACAACAAATTCACCATCCCAAATAATCGCTCCTGCTACAATCTCAAGACCATCAGGAATCCATGCTATGTTACTATATCGTTGTCCTGTCATGTAAGTTCCAGGAACCTCTATCTCAGAACCATCTGTTTTTTTGAAGATTAATGAATACTCTGTTGGCTGAGAGTTGTTGACTTAGAATTCAAGGTTTACATCATTCCCCATTCCTTCCCCCAGATTAAACAACTCTACTGATAAATTATCACAGACTGTAATCTCAAAACAAATTACTGCCCCATCTTCATATGAATCTGCTTGAGTTAAAAGACTAAAAGAAAGATCTGGAGTTGCAGAGGTGATATCTGATAAATCGATGACCAAATCTAAGTAGTCATCGATGGTTGCGCATGTAACATTCACATCAGAAAAAGTAGAAATATCAAAAATTCCAGCCTTGATATCGCCACATATTTTTTCGTTAGAGGCATCTGAAGTGGGAATGAAAGGATAAAATTACATACTGGCAATTCCCGTTCCGTTTAAAGTTGCTTCTATTCCGATTGGCGCCATAAAGCCAACCGCGGCACCACTTGTAGTGGCTTCACCACCACCTGCACTTAAGCCTACATTTGCACCTAATCTCATGGTAGCCTCTCCTGTCCCACCTATTAATCTATGGACAGTTATGTCACTCAAGCCATTACCCGTCACAGTAACCTCAGGTCGTAAATTTTCAACTGGATTTATATCGCTTAATGTGAGGACTGGAGATTTCAATATACTGTATAAATCTATATGACCAAACTGAATGTCCACCTTTGAATTGGCCTGAAGATTAAGACCAGCAAAAACAGCCATTGATCCATTTGCTTCAATCAATGGTCCTACAGTAAAAAAGACAGACACTGCACCAAGAGTTGCTGGAGTCAAAATATGAAACAAACTTAAAGGCTGATTTGCAGAATTTAAAAATGGTGCTTGTAAATCTTCTAAGCCTTGAGAAGTACTAAAAAGATCAAAATTTGGATCTAATTGTGATGCATCTAATTCTACACTCATTGTTAAACTTAAATCCATTTGTTCAATTCCAAAATCTGCCAATGAAACTGCATAGAAACCAAGTTGTGTAACATCGTCAAAGTCATCTACAGTAATTCCCAAAGAGTTATCTACAACATCATAAATTCCATTGGCAGGATTTAAATCATCTTTATTGGATAATGTTGAAACCACAACCCCAGTTTTCTTTTCATAATATGTATGCGGATGAATACCTTCGAAAAAAATCTGACCTGAAAATTGTTAATCAAAATCTGAACTTACTTCTCCAGGTAAAATTCCATCAGCAATAGAAAGCACTTTATCGCCAAATTTATCACCAAGCTTACTGAGCAGGCCACCAACATCAATAGACTCATCTCTAACTTGAATCAAACCACTTTTACGTGTATTAAAATAAAATGACTCATATGCTTCAATAATCGTTGCTCTTTCCGTCATAAAGTTGACGCCACTGCCGGTATTACTTTCCTCCAAAACCTTTCGGCAAATAAATTCTTGTGAAGGTGTATCCATCGAGGAAACTATAATATCTCTTAGTTGAACAGCATCGAAATTTTCAGAATTGGAAAAACTAATGGATGTATTGTCTTTAAAAATGAGTTGGCTAGTGGCAACATCGTGAGGAATCTCAACAGAGTTTGAAGCAAGCTTGTAATACGAACTCTCTAATTCTTCAAAAGGTACATCTCGAATATCGAGAGGTTCTTTATTACAAGAACCGACGAGAAAAATGCAACAGCAAACAAAGCAAAGGTGCTTTGCGCCAGAGAAAGATAGGAATTTCATCTGTTAGGGGTTTTAATTATATTGCGAATGTAATTAGGTGAGGCTTGGTGGACTACACCCGTTTGGGTGAAAATGGACTCGTTGCCTTTGGTAGCTGGGAACGCCTCCCTGATTTTAATATCTATCGAAGATAGATTTAAAATCTTCCCTCCATCCTTCGTATGGAGCGGATTGACTTACGATTTACTATACCGCTAGTTAAATGCTTAGTGCCTCGGAAAATCAAGGGTTGGTTTAATTGAAGAGTGTGGCTATTATTTTGCACAAACGGAAATCAATCTAATTCTATTAATCTTTCTAATCATACTTTTGACGTTTTAATCCTCGTTGAATATCTATCATAGATAGATTTAAAATCTTCCCTCCACTCCGTGGAAGGGCTTGGCCTCCGAAGACCTTATTTATCAAATAAAAACTAAGTGCCTCTCCAAGTCAGGCATCAGTTGCAATTGAAACAATACTGTTATCGATAAATCTACTTAATCAAATCTAAAGAATCTGGGCAATTACTGAAATTAGCGGAATCCGTGCAGTAAATCTGTGCTATCCATTAAAATCAGCATAACTCTTCTTCGTCCGGTAAACCAGACTTCGGCAAGCAGGTCCCCGATTCAAAACCAAGCAAGCAGAAAAGCATTACAAGAGGGAACTCGCCTTCGTTAAAACTTCGGCGGTGGGACGACACCCGCCTACGTTTCTGCGAAACTTCGGCGCGTATAAAAAGAGAGTACCCTCCTTGCGGAAGGCACCCTCAGGTCGGTTAATAGTATTACTTTATCAGGCCTCCTGTAACTCTGAGTTGTAAGAGTTGACAATCTTTTGTTGAATGTCATGAGACACTGATTTATACTCAGCAAACTCGCGTGTAAACTTTGCTCTTCCTTGGGTCAATGACCTCAGAGAAGATGAGTATTGGTAAAGTTCTGATAATGGCACTTTCGCTTTGATTTTTTGATAGTGTCCTTCAGAATCCATCCCTTGGATAATAGCTCTTCGCGTTTGTAAATCTCCCATAACGTCACCCATAACGGTATCGGAACATAAGATTTCCAAATCATAGATTGGCTCAAGTAATTGAGGCGCAGATTTATTGAAAGCATTTTTAAAAGCTTGAGCAGAAGCAATCATAAAAGCCATATCATTCGAATCCACGGGATGCATTTTACCATCGTAAATACTAACCCTAATATTTTGACAATGGGATCCAGTCAAAGGACCTTCCTCCATCTGTTGCATAATACCTTTTTTGATGGCGTTGATGTATTTACTATCTATCGATCCTCCCACAATACACCATTGGAATATCATAAATCCACCCCATGGTAGTTCTTCTTCACTGGCAGACCGTACGGATAAATCCGTTGTTGGAGGCATGCCTTGATAGAAAGGTTCAATGCGCATATGTACTTCACCAAATTGGCCTGAACCTCCACTTTGCTTTTTGTGGCGGTAATATTCATTGGCCGATTTTGTGATTGTTTCTCGATATGGAATTTTTGGTTGCTCAAATTCCATATTGAGATTATTTACCTTTTCAATTCTGTATTTTATAATATCTAGATGTAACTGCCCTTGACCGTGCAATATGGTTTGCTTTAAACTTGCAGATTGCTCTATAATTAAGGTAGGATCTTCCTCCTCAATTTGATGCAGGGCTTTCATTAATTTTTCCATCTCTCCTTTGCTTCCAGGTTTTACTGCAGCTCGTATTCTTGGCGATGGAAAATCAATAGGCTCTATTTCGATATCCGTTCCTTTGGGGTGCAGGGTATCATTTGTATGAGAATTTTTCAGCTTGACTGTAACTCCAATATCACCAGCAATTAAACTATCGACTGTTGACCTGTCTTTTCCTTCTGCAACATACAATTGATTTAAACGCTCTACTCCACTGTTGTTATGATTTACTACATCGTCTCCAGCATTTAGTGTTCCAGAGTATACTTTAAAATAACTAACCATACCAACTTGCGGCTCAGAAAGCGTCTTGTATATAAACATTGACAAATCAGCATTGGAGTCACACTTTAATGTTGATCCATCTGCAAGGCTAGCATCAGCTCTATCAGCAGGACTAGGAGCAATATCATTTATGAAACCCATGATTCTTCCACTGCCCATATTTCTCTCTGCACTGCACATGAAGACTGGATAGATTTCTTGATTGGCAAGTGCGATGGTTAAGCCTTCGGCTAGTTCTGATTCATTTAGCGAACCGGCTTCAAAGAATTTTTCCATGAGCGTATCATCATTTTCTGCGGCAGCTTCTACAAGTGCATTGTGCATTGCTTGTGCTTTTTGCATTTCTGATGCAGGAATTCCTCGTTTTTCTGGCTTACCGCCATCGTCATGAAAAACATACATGACCATACGCAATGCATCTATGATAGATTTAAATCCAAGACCTGCATCTGTCGTATATTGAACCGGCAGGACTTTTGGCCCGAAACGACTCTTTGCTTGTTCTAAAGTTGCATCGTAGTCCGCCTTGTCATGATCCATCTGTGATACAACCAAGATTGTAGGCGTTTTAAATTTTTGTGTGTATTCCCAGAGAATTTCGGTACCAACCTCTACTCCGTTGGCAGCATTTAGAATCATGACAGACGTATCCGCAACTTTCATGGATGAAATAACCTCTCCCACAAAATCATCTGATCCTGGAGTGTCAAGGATATTAATTTTAGAATTTTTCCATTTTACGTGCATAAGTGTACTAAATATCGAATACCCTTTTGTTTGTTCGATATTGGTAAAGTCTGATACCGTGGATTTCCCTTCTATTGACCCTCTCCTCTTAATCGCCCCGGACTCAAACAACATAGTCTCAGAAAAACTGGTTTTACCTGAGCCGGAGTGACCCAATAGGACCACATTCCGAATGTCTTTTGTTGTTAACGCCATAAGCTAATGTATTTTGTTAGTGAAGAAATAATTGACTGCAGTTTAAGCTACGAATAATTATTCATTCGGCACAATAGATTAAGGGCGATTTTATATTTTTTATTTCATTATAAATTCAATTTTTTATTCTTATTTTAGTAAGATTCTTATTTCTAGCCAATTATATATTATTCCTATTTATTATTTGATAATAGGCTCAACTCAAAAATTATTGTTCTTCTTGTCACATAATAAGAGCTAAGCAAATATTAAATTAGAACTCCTATTCTACTCTACTTGATTTATGGCTCTTCGCAAGGCTCTTGACTCACTTTGTTAAATCGTTATTATGAGAAACCAACGCTCCTTTTCTACTATAAGTAAACTCATCCTTTTTTCATTTCTTGTAGGCATAAGTTTTGAGATCAGTGCTCAAAATCTGCCTATTTTCAAATGTATTGATCCAATAACATCGCCAGAAGAGTTGGAACAATACAAGAAGACCATGGAAAGAAACCAAGAGGCACTGAGTAAATGGCAAAAAGAAAAAGCAGATGGTACAAGAGCTTCTTTAGATGTCACCATTCCAGTCCATGTAATTATTATTCATGACCCAATTTATAAATATGGCGAAGGAAACAATTTCTCAGATTGCCACATCCAAGAACAAATAGATATTCTCAATCATGCTTTTGCTGGAACAAACGAAAATAGTAATGAAACTCCTAGCGATTTTGAAGTAGGCCGATCTGGCATTAAATTTAAAATTGCTGACTTTGATCTATCTGGAAATCCAACAAATGGGATTACACGAGTTGCCAGCAACGATTTTAGTTATGAAAATGATGCAGAATTTTTAGCGGAATATGCATGGCGCAGAGAGTGGTATATCAATTTATTTGTGGCAGAAGATCTCGATGAAAGACTTGGATATGCATCACGTCCAACCTTGGATTCATTACCTGATGTCACTATAGACGCCGTCAGAGTCGCATCATATGCATTTGGCATACCAGAAGTAGATAATTTTAGCGGTTACGATAAAGGTGCAATTACAGTGCATGAATTTGGACATTACTTAGGTTTAATACATCTCTGGGGTCCAGGTATTTCAAATTACAACTGTTCAACTGATGATGGAATACTTGATACTCCCCCTCAAAAAGCTCCAAATCATAATTGCCCAACACACCCTCATAAAACTTGTGGTAACCTTGGAGATATGTTTATGAATTATATGGACTACACGGTTGACGCATGTAAAACCATGTTTTCACCAGGACAAGTAGACTTCATGGATTTAATAACCTATCAGCAAAGACCAAATTTATTGACTGCAGCAAATACAGCTTGCTTGCCCGATAATATTCCTGTCATACGAGTAAAATCCAAGTTGTGCGAAGTGTGCCTAGATAGCTCAGATGGCATGATTGAAGTTACTGCAAAATATGGGACAGCTCCTTACCGATTTAGTCTCGATGATGGACCAGAACAGGGATCAGGAATATTTAGCAACCTGCCAAAAGGTACTTATAATATCAAAGTAATTGATAGCAACAATCAAAGTAGCTCAACCAATGTCGACGTAGAAGGCAATGAACAGCTTGATTTTGACATTCAAGTTCTTTCTGGATCTTGTAGTCTTGAAAATGAAGGATCTATTCAGATAAGTACTACAAATGAAAATATTGGATTTGTAGATTTTTACCTATCCAATGACGAGGTGAATCTTAGTGCAAATAATAAAGAAGTCTTTGCAGATTTCGAAGACGGCTTACCACAAAATTGGGGCAATCAAACTTATTGGAATTTAAGAGATAGCACAAGTGGCTCTAGCACCTTTTTTACCATACCCAATTCGAGTCAATTTATGGTTTGGAATGATGACTTGTATGGATTTGATCACATGAGCAGTGGAGGTGTTTATTCAAACGTAATCGACCTAGGCGATGATAATGATGATGACTTCTCGGTTTCCTTTGATGCCTATTTCCTAAATGGAGACTTTTTTATAGATGAAACTGCCAAACTGTTGATCAGCGGCGATAATGGAAACTCTTATCAAGAAATTATAGATCTACCACGGCATAAAGCTTGGAGAAACTACCGATTCAACTTTACAGATTTTGGCTCAGATAGGATCATACTAAGATTTGAATACAATGACGGAGGAGGATTAAATTATGGTTTTGCCTTTGACAATGTTGCTGTCATCAATCGCAAACCTATTGTGTTTGATAATCTCAACCCCGGCACCTATAATCTTCAGATGGTCGATGCCAACGGATGCAGCTTGGAACAAACAATTGTAATTCCACAGTCAACCGAGATTCAAGTTAACAACATAAATATTATCCAGGATGATTGTTCTAGTCCTGCCACAGTGCAAGTTGATGCCACTTCCGTAAATGGCATTTCTGGATTTCAGTTAGGTTCTGAGTCAAACACAAATGGAGTTTTTGAAAATTTAACTTCAGGAATGTACGAATTGATAATCACTGACAATTCTGGTTGTAATTATTCCGAACAAATTGAAATTATTTCTGGAGATTTAGATATAAACTTTACCAATATTGCTGCACCTACTTGCATAGGAGCAGACGATGGGATTATTGATTTTACTATTGGCAATGCAACAGGTACAACCAGTATTTCTGTTAACGGAACCCCCTTTACGTCTACTTCGATAGGCAACCTGGCAAGTGGTACATACTTGATTGAGATATCTGATGAAGCTGGATGCAATGCAGATTTGACAATCAATATACCCGAAGCTACTGAAGTTGCATTGTCCGGAAGTGTTGTAAACGCTAAATGCTTTGAACCAGGATCAATAAGCCTAAATGTGATTGGTGGACTACCACCTTATAGTTTTATGATCAACTCTGGAGAACTCACAATTGATGACAATCCATCTTTGACTGCAGGTCAATACGACATCACAGCTTTCGATGCAAACGGATGTCCAAGTCAAGAATTGAGTTTTGAAATTCAAAATGAAGAAGTGAGCTACTCAATAGTGATGATAGAATCGGAATGCTCTGCTGGCGCAACTCCAACATACCTTGTTCAATTTTGCACTGATGACAATAGTGAAATAAACTGGATGATTGAAGGCGACCAAAACTTTTCCGTCGCTGAATCTGACATGAATAGCTGCGCAAGTTTTGACTTATCATCTCAGTTATCTTTAGACAACATCGATCTTAGTTTTAATGTTACTGGTACAGACAGTGAAGGATGCTCTGTATCTCAAGAATTTAGTATCGACAATCCTACTGAACTTTCGATCAATGCAGACAATGAAGTATTTGTTTGCCCAGAACAACAATTTGAATTAGAAATTTTAAATCAAAGTGAGTTTGCAATCATTTTAGTTGTTGACCAAAATAATGTTGAGCTAGTAGAAAGTAATCCTAATCAATATTTACTGAATCCAAATCAAACTTATACAATAAACACCGTTGATAATAATGGATGTACAAATTTTCAACAAATTGTAAGTCTCCAATATGACGGTATCAATGTTGAAATTCTAAGCATCAGTGATGCATCAGGAAATAATAATGGAAGTATAGATATGATGGCAAGTGGAGGAACAGCACCCTTTACATTTACCATATTGGAACAAAGCAACAGTACTGGAGAATTTGAAAATCTTCCACCCGGAAATTACGACGCACTAATTACAGATATCAACGGTTGCGAAGAAATTTTAACATTCGAAATCGGACTACAAAGTTCTACTGAAAATCTACCATTAGAAAATGACTTTTTCTTATTTCCAAATCCTACAGAACACACGATTGCAGTAAAATCAAAACTCGATACACCTTTAAAACTTGAGGGCATTTACAACACCAACTCACAATTAGTTACGAAATTGGAGATTGAAAAGCAAACAAATACCATTGATGTTCAAGAGTTAAAAAGTGGAGTCTATTTTATTAAAATTAGGAATGGAAAGACTTGGCAATACCTAAGATTTATCAAAATCTAGTACATCTTAGGTTCCTTACTTAGTAAGTAACTCTCGATATGCTAATTTCTACGGTTGTATTGACTCACAACTAGTAGAAATTAGTATCTTGACTTTAACAAAAACTTATTGAGTAATGCCCTTATATTATTTAAGCCAATTAAGGCTGAAAAGATTCATTTTATCTCTAGTTATCATCCTCATTTGCGGAAGCGCAATAAATGCCCAAAGAACCTGTGGCAACGAAATCAATGCTCTAAAAGAAGCCCATCTTAATCCAGATCAGGTCCAAAAAGACATGAAGTTTTTTGATGAATGGCAGAAACAAAGAACCGAAGAAAATAGAGCAGCAATTCCTGTCACAATTCCAGTGCATGTGATCGTAGTTCATGATCCTTCTGAAAATATTGGGCAAGGCTTTAATGTTGATATGCAACGTATCAATTCGCAAATTCAAGTAATAAATAATGACTTTGCAAGGACAAATGTAGACGCCTTAAATACACCTTCAGTATTTGATGCTGCAGCAACGGAAATAAGCTTTTGCTTGGCAACAATTGATCCAATGGGCAATGCCACAAATGGAGTGACCCGCTATGCAACAAGTATTGCAGACGATAATTTTGAAGATACTGAAGGGGATATCATAGAGGCAACAATATGGCCACCAACTAGATATCTCAATATTTATTTGGCTCCTAATCTTGGCGGTTTGCTTGGGTATTCTTCTAGACCTATCCCAGGAAACTTACCCGCTACCAACATTGATGTGGTAAGAGTTGTGACAACTGCATTTGGGGCTGCTGGCTTTGCAACTCAACCAGCTTATGATGAAGGTCGTACAACCACACACGAGATTGGTCATTGGCTTGGACTGAGACATGTGTGGGGCAATGGAGGTTGTAATAGTGATGATGGCTTTGACGACACACCCGACCAAACCGCTCCAAATTATACCTGCCCTTCCCACCCTTCTACTTCTTGTGGAAATGATGGAGACATGTTTATGAACTATATGGATTATGTAGATGATAATTGCATGAATTCGTTTTCGCAAGAGCAAGCAGATTTCATGTCTTTTATCGTTGAAGGTACCAGAATTCAATTACTAAATTCAGCATCGACTGCTTGTGTACCTAATGGATTTCCAATTGTAAATATTGCCTCAATTGAAGATGTGGTCTGTCCGGGAGAACAAAGCGGAAGTGTTGAAATCAGTGCTACATCAGGCATAGCTCCTTATACTTTCAGCCTCAATGGTGGGGCTGTTCAGCCAGATGGAATTTTTCAAAACCTTTCTGCAGGTGACTATGTGGTTGCAGTAACTGAAACTGATGGAAATACCTCTGATATTACATTTACCATCGATGAGCCAGAAGCGTTTGAATTTGATAATATTGTAATCAGTGAATCATGCAGTGGTCAATCGGCAGGAGTCATACAAATAGAAACTAGTGGAGGCAACTCCGCCTTTCCTGTCCTTAATGTTTTTGGTACCAACTATTCAGTGACTCAAAAAAATCTATTGGAAGAAAATTTCGAAGAAGGTTTTCCTGTCAATTGGGTTGCAGATACCGAATGGAATCTAGGAGATGCAGGAAGCCTATCAAGTTATTCTTTTCAATTTCCACCTACATCACAGTTCATGGCTTTCAACGATGATAATGAAGGGGAGACACATGTTGGAGGTGGTAGTACATATTCTTCTGAAGTAAATTTAGAAGGTGCAACAAGTTTTAAATTAATTTTTGATTCATATTTTTTTAATGGTGACTTCGATGGATTTGATGAAACTGCAAAACTTTTTCTTAGTGAAAATAATGGATCGACATGGACTGAAATTTTAGATTTGCCAGGCGCACAAAATTCATGGGTTAGATATACATTGACGATTACAGATTGGCCAACGAGTACTGTAAAAATCCGCTTCGCTTATGATGATGGTGGTGGCTGGAACTATGGATTTGCCGTTGATGAAATCATTATTCAAGATGTCAACTATGGTGATTTTTCAAATCTAGTAGCTGGTGACTATACTATAAGCGCTACAGACTCAGAAGGTTGTAATTACGAAGAAAATATAACGATATCAAATACAGAACCGGTGAGCATTAGCAATATCACTATTATAAATGCCAATTGTGCTACTCCAGGTCAGCTGACTACATCCGCCACTTCCGTAAATGGCATCTCGGAATATCAATTTAATAGTATTTCAAATGCAACGGGGGTATTCCAAAATATTCCTGTAGGAACTTACGATCTTATTGTTTTAGACAATTTAGGTTGTTCTTCAAGCCAAATTGTAGAAATACAGGACGATGGCCAGATTACCCTAACACTTAACTCCATTACAGATTTAAGTTGTTCTGATTCATCCGATGGCGCTTTTGAAGTTGGAGTCTCGGGTGCTGGCGGCGACGTAACGTTTGGCCTTGACGGTATAGTTATAGGAGTTAACAATTTAGGAGTCATGTCATTCACAGACTTAGGTCCAGGAAGCTATACGGTTGATGCCACAGATGACAATGGTTGCGCTGCTCAACTTACTGTTATTATTAATGAAGTAGAACAAATAATCTTTACAGGAGTAGTGACCGATGTAAATTGCACGGGGCCTGGAAGTATCAGTCAATCTGCAACTGGAGGAACTGGCTCTTATACCTACACCATTTTAGGAGCTCAACAGACTTCTTTCTTTGACAATCTTTCTGCAGGTACTTACATAGTAACTACTATGGATAGTAACGGATGCATTGTAGAAAATACTTTTGAAGTTCTAGACCTTTCTACAGGATTTGATATTGTTGAGATAGTCTCAAATTGTTCTGGCGGTTCAGAGTTAGAATACATGATTGAACTTTGTAGTTCAGATGGTACTACTGCAGAATGGGTCATCTACGATAACCAAGGCATAGAACTTTTAAATGTGGGAACAGGAGATTGTGTTACTGTAAACTTGTCTTCGTATTTGGAAGCGGAGCAAGATGACTTCTTTTTTGGAGTTGAAGCTAGTGCTGGAGTTGGTTGCGTATCAGAATATAACGGCGTAGCATATCACCCAATTGAATTTGTATTGCTTGCTGATCTCCCAATCAAAATTTGCGAAGGAGCACTCTACTCTTTTGACCCAACTAACAATACAGAATTTAGTGACATAATTGTAACAGATGAAAATGGAACCGAGTTTGAGCCAATTTCTGATCTTGGAATTTATGCATTAGATGCAGGAAACTATAGTGTAAGTTACCTAGATATAAATGGGTGCAGTGGCTCACTTGCAGTTGAAGTCAATCAAACGGCGAATCCAATAGTAGAGATAGAATTCCAAACAGATGCTACCAGCTCAACTGGAGGTTCGATACAATTAATGAGCAGCTCGGATGTACTTATGTTTTTTCTGAACGGCGAAAGCAATGATAATGGATTCTTTGGCGACCTACCAGCTGGAGACTATACTGCAACAGCCTTAAATGAAGATGGCTGCGAATCGGAAATAGACTTCACCATACTTTTGGAAAGTAGTATTGAAGATATTGAACTAAGTAATAATCTTGTTATCTACCCTAACCCAACAAAAGAGAATCTCTTTGTTGAATTACTTGGTGGTCAAACAATTGATCAATTATCAATCTATCATGCAGATGGCCGATTGATTTCAATAGATAGTGACTTGGCTGGTCTACATGAGATACATACAGCTGACTTTGATGCAGGATTGTATTTCGTGTCAGTAAGATCTGAGGGAAAGTTGGCTTATAAGAGATTTATAAAATTCTAAACAAGGCTTAAATTAGCATTTGAATTAATACAACTGTATAGAATTTGGGTAAAGAAACTTATAGTGATGGGGAAATCCATCAAAAAATATTGACCGGAGGTAAAGAAAAAGAGGATGCTGCTATCTATCTTTTTGATTCATTTCAAGGTTATATCCTCACTGTTCAAGGGAAGCTTAGTCTTTCCTTGATGGATGCTAGGGATGCCTATTCCGATGCATTGATTAAGCTAATTAGACAGCTAGATGATGGCACTTTTAGGGGTGACAGTAAAATTTCTAGCTACTTCTATTCTATTTATTATAACACGGCGGTTGACGTTTCTAGAAAAAAAACGACTAATAAGAATATCAAGACCATTGCACTTGAAGATTTCGATCTAAGAGAACGAGATTTGTTGAACATGATGGATCAGAAGGAAGAAGTAAAAGAACTTGTTGCTGTTATGGATCTACTGGGTCCTGCATGTAGGAAAATTTTGCTCGACTGGGGTTATTATGGCTATAACATGCGGGAAATAGCAGAACGGTCGCAACTAAAAAATCAAGAAAGTGCAAGAAGTATGAAATATAAATGTCTCAAAAATCTTAAAACTTTGTTAGCAAATAAGATGTACAAAAATGAATGAAGAAAAGACGGCATACTACATTCAATTATTTGATGATTATATCGATGGAAATATATCAGCTCAGCAGGAGGAGGAAATAAAATCTGCTTTAAAAGATAATCCGTTTTTAAATGAGGTCTTGCAGCAGCATGTGCAAGCAAGAGCTAATATCAGAGTAGAAGGAGAGAAAATACTAAAAGAAAAATTATCAAGTAGGTTTGAGCATATTCCAACAGAAGAAGTAACGAACAGAATTTGGATCAAATATATTGTGATATTATTAGTGCTGCTTGGATTGGCAGCTATTGCTTATTACTTTTTATCACAGAAAAACACTGATGCTATAGAGTTACCAAGTCTTGCAGAAATTGAGGACCCATCATATGATGTTATGAGATCTGATAATACCTCTGAAACAAATATAGCTTGGCAAGCAGCAATGTCTATTTGTGCAAGTGGCAAATATGCTGAGTGCTTAGGTGAAATCATTCAAATTGATGATCAAGATTTTATAGATAAAAACACGGGTAAGTATTTTTTAATGCAAGGTATAAGCAGATTGAAGTTGGGGGAATTTGCAAAAGCAAGAATTGATCTTGATGCTATCCCTAAAGATAATCCTTATTCTGATCAGGCCGAATGGTACAACGCATTGAGTTACTACTATCAAAAAAACAAAGGAAAAGCCTTAGAAGCATTTGAAAATATTGCGTCCGATAATTCACATTACAAAAACAAGGAGGTCATCAAATTTATGAAGGCCTTAAAATAAAAAAAAAGAGTGCGACTTCTTCTAATCATTATAATTGTAAGTTTTTATCAAGATGCGAATGCCCAATATTATTTAGAGAATGTGTCTCATGCTAGTATTGATCAAAAACACTATTTGTACGATTCTATAAAAGGAATCGATTTTAAGCAAGCGCATGAACTAAGTTTAGAAATCAAATCTTACTACGATGAACAAGTAGAGAGTCCAGAAAATTTACACAATTATTATTATTACTCTATACTAGAATTAGATTCCAGATTTAAGGCAAAGGTATTTAAGAGAAGTGATCAAGAAGAAGTATTCGTATTAGCCGAAGAAATTATTAAGGTATTAGGAAAAGACCACATTGTAAATGGATACTATCAGAATAAGTTAGGCCAAATGTATATGGGTATTGTTGGAGATAGGCCAAAATCTAGAGAATACTTTGAAGAATCTCTTAGAATACACAAATTATATTTAGATGACACTGCCCCAGAAATTATTGAGATTTTTGTCCTTATCGCAGAGAGTTATCGTCAAGAAGAGAACTTTCGAAAAGCGCTTAAGCTCACCAAGGAGGCATTAAAATTATTTGAAAGTACTGGAAATACGGATAATGCTTTGTACTTAAGAACCAAAGCCAATGTAGCCGCTATTCTTTCTCAACTCTTTCAATATGAGGAAGCAAAGAACATATATCTAAGCATGCTCGACGAGCTAAATGTCAAAGGTGATGACGATAATGATTTAAAAATTACTATCGCGGCAAATCTAACAAATGTCTTTGCAAAACTAGAAGATCACCAATCAGCTTTAAACTATGCCCAATATGCAGTGAAAGAAGGTAAAGAGAAATTTGGTGTAACTTCCAACAAGCTTGTAAAATTATATATACCACTGTCTAATCAATACATAAGAATTGGCAATTTATCAAAAGCTCAAAGTGTCATAGATTCTGCTATTTATATTGCTCAGATAAATGAATCATTTAGAGGTCAGTTTAATTTAAAATACAACAGAGCCTATTTAGAAAGTAATTTAGACGAGAAAGTACTGAAACTTGAAGAAGCACTTGACGTATGCCCTCTAGATCCAAAATGTAGAACAAAACATAAAGCACAGCTTTTCAATCTTATGGGTGGAACTTATCTTGACAAAGGAAACTATGTTCTAGCAAATAATTACTTTGAAAAAGCAATAGAAATTGGAAAAGCAAATCCGGATCAATTTCACGATGTTATATCAAGCGGGTTTTATAATATATCAGAAATCAATAGACTCTCAGGAGATTTGGATAGCTCCATCGATTATCTAGAAGAAGCTATAAATGCTATGACGATAATCGAAAACAAATCTCTAAGAATAGAACAACTCAAAAGCAAGCTTGCCCTTTACCAATTAGAATATAAGAAAGAGGCAGATGCAAGAAAAAACATAAAGGAAGCCATAAAAAAGGCAGATTCACAGAGTGGATTTAATATTAAAAATCGAGCAAGGATATATCAAAATGCTTCTAAGTATTATTTGCATCAAAAAAAATACGAAAAAGCTTTGAGTTACCTTTCTGAAGGTGAAAAAATATACGAATCGATTTATGGCACTAGTAGCACAAAACTTTTACAATATCATTTATTGCGGGCGCAGATAAATGCAGAATCCAAAAATAAAAAAGCAAGTAAATTAAGTCTTAAGAAAATATTGGGAATATCAGGAATTGATATCGAAGGGGAAAACACTCAGGTAGCAGATCATAATCTGTGGCAAAGTTTCTACTACTACAACAAGTATTTGACATTAGAATCAGAGCTTGATGCACTGAATAAAGAACAAATTATCAAACGAATAAATACAGGCACAAAACTTTTAGATCGTTTGAGAACTCACTATTTTTTTGAGAGTTCAGAGGCTGATTTTCAATTAACCATCAATGATTTCTTCAATTGGTCAATTAAGTCTCTTGCAGATTACGCGACACTAGAAGAAGATTCAGAAATATATGAGCTTATTTTTTATTGTATCGAGAAAAATAAGTCTATAAATCTCAATCGAAATCATCAAAGAAATATTGCATTGGTAAGTGGTGAGATTCCTTCAAAATTAATCTCAAGAGAAAAAAATATCAATTATCAATATCAGCAATTATATGAAAAGTATGAAAGTTATGATGGAGGTAGGGATAGCACACTCCAATCATTGATTCAACAAATGCATGAGCTAGAAAAAATCAAAGGAAGTTTTCTTGATAGTATGTCCAACTTTTATCCCGAATATTTCAACTCTAGATATAATACTGATGTATTTACCATGCAAGATGCAAAGGCTATTGCAAAGGAAAAGAATCAAGGTTTTATTCTTTTCCACCAAGGTGAAGAAAACTTTTACAGATTCATTATTAGTCCTACAGAAACTAATTTTGAACAAATCGATAAAGCCATTTGCCTTGAGCAACTAGATCTACTAAACGAAATTCTAATTGAAAGAAAAGGCTCTGAAGATGAAAAATTATTTAAGGAAAATTTTAATCAATTTGTAGGCGCCTCATATAATCTATACAATGAATTCTTTTCCAAGCCGGGGATGAAAACAATGCCATTTCAAATAACTATTATTCCTGATGGAGAGCTAACTACCCTGCCATTTGAAATTCTGCTAATAGCTTCATCGGAAAAGCTTACATCCTACAAAGAGCTACCCTACCTAATTACAAAGCATTCTATATCCTATCTTGGATCTATAAGTCAATTTATCAAAGGCCAAGATAACGTAAATCGAAAATTTGCAAATCAATACTCTGGGTTTGGACCAAGTTACCCCGAATTGGAGGGAGTTAATATTTCAATGCTAAGAACAGATCCTGTAGTGAGTAATTTGAAATATAATGTTAGAGAAATTGAAGAGACTTCCAAGTTATTTGGGGGAAAGATATTTATAAATGAAGATGCAACAGAAAGCGCATTCTTTGAAAATGCAAAAGGTAATAAAATTCTACATCTCGCCATGCATGCTTACGTAGATGCTCAAGTACCTATGGACTCCTACTTGTCCTTTGCTATTGACACAATCGCACACAACGATGGAAAACTAAAAGCATTGGAAATAGCGAAGATGAATTTGGAAAATGAATTGGTGATACTCAGCGCCTGCGAAACCAATAAATCATCTAAAGGCTATGGCGAAGGACTTTTGGGACTTGCCCGAGCTTTCCAATTGGCAGCATGCCCCAATATCATTATGAGTAATTGGCTGGTAGATGATCTTAGTGCTAGCAAAATAATATATAGTAGTTTGGAAAAAAAGCACAATGGATACTCGACGGCCAATGGCCTCAGAGAGGCAAAACTAGAATATCTTAATACCTGCCCCAACATCAACTCTCACCCATCTTATTGGGCTGCATTCGCCTTCTATGGCTTTCATCAAGAAGATATAAAAAGTGGCTCCAAAGCCCCTTGGGTACTTGCTCTATCGCTACTTTTTATAGCTGGCCTATTCTACTTTTTCATAAAAAATAAAAAATCTACAAACTAAGGTTCACATCTCTATTACTTTTCACGACTAACCAGAGGTAACTTACTTTTAAACTGAAAAGCAACATCCGTGAAAAAATACCTACTTCTTATCGTATGCACTACCCTCGTTTGCTGTAAAGCAAGTAAAGAACATACACTTGAGAGTTACAAAGGCAAAATGATCATTTTTGGCAGTCAAGGAGGCTTTACCAATGAGTCCACAGAATTTAGGATTTATGAAAATGGTCAGTTTGAAAAATATCAAACTAATTTCAAAGTTCTTACCCAGCTAAAAAACATTGATCCCAAAACCAGCAAGCAGTTATTTAATAATTTTTCTGCTTTGGACTTAGAAAAAATAAATGTCCAACAACCTTCAAATATGAATAAGTATATCACTATGAAGGAAGGTGAAAAAGAAATAAAACTCTTATGGGGAACAGATAAGGAAGTTCCTCAAAACCTCAACCAATATTATAAAGTCTTAGGACAAATTGCTAAACAAAGTAAAATATAGAATAATGAAAAAAACAATCATTAGTTGGTCATTCCTTTTGGCTTGCATTTCATTGAATGCCCAAAATATCAAACCAATACTAAAAAGCTCAAATGAAAAGTTGCCTCTTGAAAAAAGAACTTTAGATTTTGACACAGAGGCATTATCAAAAGTAGAAGCAAGAAATTTCGAAGCAGATTATCAACAAATTGATCACTTTAAAGGAACTGAATTTGCAGAAAGCTCTTCTCAGGTTTTACAAAGAGATAATGATGGACAAGCTTCATTTATAAAAGCAGAATTAAATATTGCTAGTCGTTCATTGGCTAAAGAACATCAGCTAAATGAATACTTAGAACAATTAGCTCCAATTTTAGAAATCCGAAAAGAGGATTTGGAATTTTCTATTATAGATGAATGGACTGATGACTTGGATCATAAGCATTATAAAATGCAGCAGAGCTGGAAAAATATCCCCATCTACGGTGCTGAAATTATAGTCCACGAGCAAAACGAAATCATCAATGCGCTCAATGGGAAATATGTAGGATCTAACAGACTAGATGTAGATAGCCAGGTAGCAACTCTAGGACATCACGAAGCAGAAAATATTGTGCAAACAGAAATTGACCATAAATATGTCCCATTTTCTGAAGAGATAAGAGCTCTGTCAAATAAATTAGAGCAATGGAAGTCCGAGTTGGTTTTCTATCAAGATGAAAATCAACTTAGGCTAAGTTACGCCATCAAAGTATATCCAAACTTTGGTGAATGGATGAGCTACTTTGTGGATGCAAATACTGGAGAGATTATTAAGAAGTATTCAAATATTTGCAAAATAAATCACAAAAATGATGAACATGGAGAATCAACGTGCAATCATCACCACCAAGAAAATGATTCAAATAATCCACCACCCGATGGACCAGCAGTGGCAACTGCAACGGATCTGTTTGGTAATTCTGTAGACATAAATACTTATGAAGTAGGTTCAAGATTCTATATGATTGATGGATCAAGACCAATGTTTAATATAGCTCCTGGTAGTATGCCAAATAATCCTTTGGGAGCAATATGGGTATTGGACGGATTCAATAATTCACTAGGCGATGATTTTGAGTTTGATCATGTCACTTCAACTACAAACAATTGGGATACGCCTGAAGCCGTGTCTGCTCAGTTCAATGGAAGCAAAGCTTTTGAATACTACGCTGCAACACACAATAGAAATAGTATTGATGGAGATGGAGGAACAATGATTTCGTTTGTAAATATTGCTGATATAAATGGAGATTCTTTTGGAAATGCTTTTTGGAATGGTGTTGCAATATTTTATGGAAATGGAGATTCAGGGCTAAAACCTTTGGCAAGAGCACTTGATGTAGCTGGACATGAAATGACACATGGTGTAATAAATCAAACAGCTAATTTAGAGTACCTGAATGAGTCTGGGGCAATTAATGAATCGCTCGCGGATTGTTTTGGAGCTATGATTGATCGAGACGATTGGCTGATTGGTGAAGACGTAGCGCGACCTTCTCAATATCCTTCTGGAGCGATGAGGAATATTGCCGACCCTGCAAATGGCGCTTCTCCAGGAGATTTCTTCAATGGGTTCCAACCCAGTCATGTTGATGAAATGTATTTAGGAGAGCAGGATTTTGGTGGTGTTCATGTCAACTCTGGAATTCCAAACTATGCTTTTTATCTTATTGCTACAGATTTAGGAAAAGATAAAACAGAAAAAATCTATTATCGAGCTTTGACAAATTATCTCACAAAGTCTTCACAATTTACAGATCTCAGAATAGCAGTAGTGCAAGCAGCAGAAGATCTTTGTGGAACTGCAGATGTGAATGTTGTAAAAAGTGCCTTCGCAGAAGTAGGTATTGGTGCAGGCCCAGGAGGCAATTATCAAAATGATGCTAATTCTAATCCAGGTAGTGATTTAATCTTGTACACCAAACCTGATTTTGAGGGCTTATATTTGGTGAATGGTGAGGGTGCCATATTAGCAGACCCGCTTTCAGATATTGAAATTAGATCACGACCAAGTGTGACAGACGATGGATCATTTATAGTTTTTGTTGGAGAGGATAAGAAATTATATTCTATAACAATTGATTGGTCTGAAGGTACCTTTAGCGGAGCACAAGAAAACGATCAACCTGTCTGGAGAAATGTAATTATTTCTAAAGATGGATCTCGACTTGCCGCATTATCTGATAATGCCACCAATGAAATCATGGTTTATGACTTTGATAAAGCCGAATGGAAAGACTTTGAATTATACAATCCTACTTTCACAGAAGGAGTTACAACTGGTGATGTTTTATATGCAGATGTGATGGAGTTTGACTTGACTAGCAACTATATTTTATATGACTCATTCAATGAGTTACCAAGTTCAGCAGCCGACCCTATAAGATATTGGGACATGGGAATCATGAGAGTTTGGGATGAGGACGATAATGATTTTAGCGAAGGAACAATTCTTAAGCCTTTTCCATCATTAGAAGATGGAATCAGTATTGGTAATCCAACCTTTGCAAAAAATTCACCTTATGTAATTGCGTTTGATGTTTTCTCTCCTGACATTACTCAAGTGCTTGGCGCAAATTTGGAAACTGGAGACGTGGGTTTGATCTATGATAATACACAACTAGGTTTTCCAAATTTCTCAAAAGATGATGACAGAATTATTTTTGACATCAAACAAGGGAGTGATGAGGAGTTAGGTGTTTTAAATCTCAATGATAATAAAATATCTGCCTCACAACCTTCCAGTTCACCATGGTTTTTCCAAACCGATTCTCCTTCAAGATGGGGCATATGGTTTGGGAATGGTGTAAGGGTGCTTTCAGATATTAAAAGTGTTGAAGCTACTGATTATGAATTTACACTCTACCCTAATCCTGCTTCTTCACAAATCTTCTTGGAAATCAATGAAGAAATCCAATATAAAGAGATCAACATTTACAATGTGCTTGGAGAACTGATTGATAGCAAAAAAGTTACATTAAATTTAGACAATGAGTTGATTGATATATCAAAGCTTGAAACCGGGAGTTATTTCATATCTCTTGTAACAAAAGACCGACGGTACAATCGAAGTTTTGTTATTGCTAGATAACAAAACAGTCATTGTTGATAAAAGGAATCTATACCAAATAGGTTACTTTTTTTTACACCAAATAAGAAGGAAAAAATAGCCAGTGTAATGACAATAAAAAAAGGGTCAATCTAACGAATTGACCCTTTCCAATATTCTTATTTCTCTGCGAATTATTGTTTCTGTATTATTGCTTTAATATTCGTGATTTGCTCATGACACTGAATCTCAAAGATATCAGTAAAGCCATTTTCTGAAACAACGTCACTATCAAAGTCTGAATCAAACATAGATGATCCCGTATCCATCATAACGAAGTTATAACCTTCAGGAATCATAAATCTGATATAGTAATTACCAGGCACAACTGGTTTGAATTCATGCCCTGTCCAATCTGGCACATGTCCTTGCTCCATCATCTCATCGTTTGAAGCATTATAGATCTGAACATCATAATCTGAAAATATGATATCTCCTGCATCCCACACCCCGTTTTCTTGACCTGGATAGTCTAGGTAAACAGATGGATGCACCATCGTTGTATCTTGATCCCAAGTTTCCATACAATCATGTTCTACTGGGGCAACATATTCTGGTCTACAGCTATAAAAAACAATAGCCAATAGCACAGCACTCGTCATTAAAAAATTTCTCCACATAATAGGTTCGTCTTTATTCTCTCTCTACAGTGAGACAAAATTATGCCTAACTTATCAAATTACAGATTTTAAGGCTGCATATGACAGTTACTTTACAAAAACACTACAAGGAATTTTAAAAAATGCTTTAATAGAGCATTCAAAGGGGCTCCAGTCGGGTGAAACTGAAGTTTGTGTCTTTTTAAAAAGGGTTTTCCTTATGATTTCGTCTAATATTGAGACGTAGAAATTCCAATAAAGAGGCTTATGAAAACTGTTAATTTTTTGATATATCCTATTCTTGCTCATTTGAAGATTTTCAATCAAGAAGTTCATTATAAATTATCCAACTATTGATTGGTTATCTTGTTGACTATTTGAGACAATCATCAACTGACGTGAATAAAAATACGCGGATCTTTTTAACTGGAGCTACAGGATTTACAGGTTCCTATATTGCCAGGACTTTGCTAAAGCAAGGGTACTCCAGTCTTACAGCTATTAAGAGATCTAGCTCTTCAATCGATTTATTAAACGGCCAGGAAGGTAAAATCAGTTGGATTGAAGCAGATTTACAAGATGTTGATGCGATTGACAATAGCCTAAAGGATATTGATGTGATTATTCATGCTGCAGCCATTGTTAATTTTAAAGGAAAAGATAAACATGCAGTGTATGCATGCAATGTCCACATGGTTCATGATCTTGTAAATCTTGCGCTTAAAAACAACATCAAAAAATTCATTCATTTTAGTTCGATAGCTGCAATGGGCCGCACAGGTGACGGTACCATGGTAGATGAAAATACTGAATGGGTTGACAGCCCTTTTAATTCGGATTATGGTAAATCAAAGTATTTGGGAGAGATGGAAGTTTGGCGTGCTTCGGCAGAAGGATTACCAGTTGTTATTTTAAATCCTTCATTGATTATGGGTGCTGGATTTTGGCACAACACTACCCCAGCGATATACAAAGAAGTAGAAAGAGGACATAACTATTACCCACTTGGCACCAATGGAATGGTTGACGTGAGAGATGTGGCAAAAGCCGTAATACTTGCACTCGATGATAAAATAGTAAATGAAAGATTTTTATTGAATGCAGATAACACTTCCTATTTTGATATGTTTTCGACAATTGCAAAACACATAAATGCAATTATTCCCACCAAGCCTTTGACAAAGACCTTACATAGTTTGATGACCAGTGGAACAAGAATGCTAGAGTTGCTTCCGATCAAGCTACCCTTCTCCTCTCAGCAATTGCAAGTTTTGAATTCTATTTCAAATTACAATGCGGCAAAATCAAGAGAGCTGCTTGGCATGGAATACAGATCTATAGAAGAAACATTGGTAGAAACTGCGGAAGTTTTTAATCATTCAAAGGCAGCAGGTAAAAAGTATGGAATACTCGAAATCAAATAATCACTAATCAGTCTCTGTGCTTTAGCATTCCAATTATCTTAGAAGCCAATGGTGCGTCTTTGGGATCAACTGTAACGGAATAATCATTATAAGTTCCTTCGAGTAAGACATTAATATCCTTCTCAGATTTAAGCTTTTTTACCTTAATAATCATCTTCTTTAGCTTACCCTGAACATTTGCACTTAACTGGTTATCCTTGTTCATTCCCGCCCCTGATTTGGGCATAAAAATTACTTTATTGGTGACTTTAATCATTATTGCTAGTTTAAACACTTGAGTTTTAAAATTCAGAGCAAACTTAAACTATAATTGTAAAAATTGATATAGAAGTGAAACTTCTTTCTTAATATTTACAAATTTACTCGCCGAAAAATGGCTTGCCATTTGTATGCGGGTGCCAGACTACTGGACTTTAGATGGATAATGATCCATCAACAAGGTATATGCGAGAATTATAGGATATTAAAGATATTTCATGCTACTATAAGGTATTTAGATCCCACAACATTTAGCATTAGGATGTCACTATTATAGCAAAATAGATTGTATAGAAAGTAACATAAAATTGATAGAAGAAAAAATAGTGATAAAGCACCACAAATTTTTAGCTGCTATATGAATGAACAAAATAATTCACGAGCCCTATAACCAGAAGCCTCCCAAATCATGAATGTAGAATATTACCTAGTCAAAGATAGTGCTAAAGAAATTCTAGCTGGTAATTGGGAGTATGAAGTGCAGGCCGAACATTTTGACTTCCCGAACAATGTAGCTGGTGAAACTTTTACATTTTGTTTAGTATCAATAAATTATTTAGACCCATGCTTCTTTTATAACTTTCTTAAAAATAAAATGAATTCTGCAACTTAGCAAAAAATCCAGAACAAGGATTCAATAAAGAATATAGTCTATTTTCTCCCAAGACCAAATCGAAACTATCAACAAAATAGAAGGCTTATGATCGGCCTTCATGCAAATAATAAATTATAAAAGCTAAATTACAACAAGTGACGATGACGATCATAGCTTCTTCCAGAAAAATTTTGTATTTTAAAAACGTATCTTTAAATGAGCTAATTAATTGGCAGCAAAGAAAAGAGCTATGACGAAAATGAACTTTAAGAATGCACATAGTCGTAAATAACGGTTAGCAACGGGTGTAAATATTTTATCACTCGAAAAGTTCTGGGTAAATGTTAGTTGAACAAAACCAGTCTAGATTAATCTCAATAGATTGATTTTTCTTAGAATTTTATTTCTTAGCTATGTGGTCAAATTAATTGGCCATGAAAAGATCATCACTACTTAAGCGGTACAGCGATTATTTGACTTTAAGAAATTACAGGCCACAAACTGTAAAGGCGTATGTAAGTTCATTAAATAAATTCATTGACTTTGCAATTATCAACAGTAGTCCAAGCAATGATATTTTTGAATATTGCAAGTCCTATCTCACCACCAGGTTTAAAGAGGGAAAAAAGTGGAGCAGTGTAAATATTGATTATTCTGCCCTTAAGATTTTAGTTGTCCATGTATTAAATAAGGAGTGGGACTATGAGATGATTCCAAGACCGAGAGGTAAGCCTTCTGTTCCTACTGTTTTGTCTGGTAGACAGATAGAATCAATGATTAATAAAACCTCAAACCTTAAGCATAAAACTATTATTCTGTTAATGTATTCGAGTGGTATTCGAATCAATGAGTTGATTCAACTAAATAATTCTCATTTACTTTTAGATAGAAAACAACTTAAAGTAGAAAAAGGGAAAGGCGGTAAAGACCGCATTGTTGCTTTACCTGATAGAGCTATTGAAATATTAAAAATTTATCTTCAAATTTATAGACCTGATAGTATTCTATTTAGGGGTTTAAAACCAGGTCGTCGATACAGTTCATCTAGTGTGGCAAAAATAATAGATAGAGCTGCAAAATTAGCTAATGTTCAATGGAAGGTATGTCCTCATTCATTACGTAATGCTTACGCAACCCACCATATTGAAAATGGTACAGATTTGGTATCTTTAAAATATCAGCTTGGACACAGTAATATTAAAACAACTTTAAAGTATGTCAAATTTTGCAAAACCAATCATCGACATATTCATCATCCCATTCAAAAGCTCGACATAATACTAAAGAGCAAAACAACATTGGATTGATATTTAGGGATTATGGGGAGCACTATATCAATAATTATAAACCTGATAAAAGAAAGATAAAGCTAATTCGAGCGATTAGACTGTGTAAATCTCCAGCACTGGGAGGCAGAGCTATCGTTTGTAAAGTTTGTGATCACCACCATTATGTTTACTTTTCTTGCGGACATTCTCATTGTCCAATCTGTCAAAGTATAAAGCGGGAGCAATGGATAGACAAACTCAAAAATGAATTACTTAATGTCCCTTATGTACATATGGTTTTTACACTCCCACATGAGCTCAACAGCTTGGCAAGAGCGAATAAAAATATCATCTATTCATTGGTCATGAAAAGCGCATGGGCAACAGTAAAGTCACTTTGTGCAGATGATAAAAATGTTGGTGGCCTTCCTGGAATGATTAGTGTACTGCACACTTTTGGTTCAGATTTAAAGTACCATATCCATACTCATTGTCTTGTGACCTTTGGAGGAATCGACAATAATAACCAATGGCAATACCCTAAAAGAAAAGATAAACTAGCCAGATTTAGACAAATCAATAGTGTTTATAAAAAGTTATTCCTCACCGAATTACGAAGACTACATAGTAAAGATTCTATTACATACCTAAAAGATTTTGATGCGCTACTCGCAAGTGTAGAAAATAAAAACTGGGTCGTCCATAATACCAAACCAACACTTGACACTAGTACACTCGAAAATTATCTTGCGCGCTATATAAATAGAGTTGCTATATCTAAATCGAGAGTGGAGTACTTAGCTGAGCATAAACAGGTTCGAATATTATATAATGATTATGCAAAACAAAAAGATGGAGAGCCTGCTCCTAAGGCTTTTAAAACTTTAGATCCCTTATCATTTATTCATCAGTTCATGCAACATGTATTACCTCCCTACTTTCAGAAATCTCGGAGGTATGGTTTACATGCTAGTCCTACTAAACGAAAATACGCAGATATTTTACCACAAGCTGTAAAAAGAAATGGGCACACTGTTAGGACAATAATGGAGATTATAACTCAACTAATTAAAGACAAACCTTTTGTATGTGAGCAATGTAATTGTGAAGCTTATGAAATAATTAATATCCAATCAAAAAAAGAATGGATACACCAATATATTAGTATACCCACCCAAAGACCTCCACCAAATACAAATGAAATATTATATGACAATACGACTCACCAATAGTATGTTCGATCGTACTAAACAGAAGATCTATGGGTTAAATATCGAAAATCAGACCTAAAAACCAAAATTCATATTCTAAACAGAAGAAAAAATATATTGAGTGCAAAAAAGATCAATCATAAATGTAGAGATCTCAGTATATTGCAAAAAGGATACTTCAGAGAAGTCTATCGAGCAAATGAGTTACCCTAACGGATAATTAGAGTATTGTTCAACAATGTATACATCATATTCTTTGTTGGTTTATAGAGTAATGAGGTAGACGATGCATAAATTCCTTTGAGTTACATGCAAGGAGGTTGAAAAAAATGCCAACCCTTCAAAAAAAGCAAAGAATGTTGTCAGACACATTGTTTTTGTTTGCCGCCCACAATCTATTCCTACCCACCACTCATGAAATGAGTTATCATTTCATGAGATAAATTTTTCATTTGAGTATATAGCAAACAATAACTCCATAATAAAGTATGAAGAATCATCTTAAACTCTTCTTCTTATCAATTTTATAGGACAGTAATATCCCCAAACTTCTTGACTTCACTACCATTGAACTGATATGATATATAATAGACATAAACACCCTGACTTACAGATACATTTTTATAGCGCCCATTCCATTTCAGATTTGGGTCATCGGTAAAAAATAAGAGATTTCCCCATCGATCAAATATAGACATTTCATATTCATCTGAAATATCACAATTACTATTAACCATCAGTCCAAATGATGAATTGACAGAACCTTCATTTTCAAGAGAAATAATATTAGGTGCGTAAGTCCGACATGAATAAATAAGATTTATATCAAAGGTGAAGCTGCACATATTTTCATCAAATATCGTAAAGCTTAACGTATCTATCGAACCATCCGAGAGGATAGTCGTTGTGGCACAATCACCGCAACTCACTAAATTTGATGGCTCCCAAAGAATACTATAATTATCTGCTATAGGTATGGTTATTTCATATTCTTCATCGAAAAATAGTTCTATAGAATTTTGAATAGGCGGCATTGGTATGGGATCGAATGATTCAATGTTAATAATATAAATTGAGTCGCAACCAGCATTATTTAGAAAATATAGAGTATCGCTCCCAGATTCCATATACAACTTATCTCTTATAATTAAAGGCTCATCTCCACACTTCATATACTCTTCAATTTCCAAAAAATCAGATTCTAAAGTAATCATAACATCCACTATGGAATCGCAACCTACAGCATTTTCAAGCACAACTGATCCCTCTAATCTATTTTCGTCGAATATCTCTGATCCGATTAAGTATTCAATATTATCACCCTCACAAATACTCTCTTGGAATACAGAACTTGTGGATGCTGTAAAAACTAAATTTACAAGGACTGTAGAATCGCAACCTTCTGATGAAATAAAAGTTTCATCACCAATTGGATTACTTTCATTATAAGTTACATTACCCACGGTAACTTCAAAACCATCACCTAAACAACCGGTATAATCCACGAAATTTCTTAATGAATCCCTAATTGATAAATTTGTTATAATTATGGAATCGCAAAAGTTAGCTGAAATTAATGTATCGATGTATGTACCTTCCAAATTAACTTCCTCGCCAGAAGGTAATGTATAAGTTGCGCCAGGGCATACTGCAATTTCATTGGGAGGGTTTTGATTTCCAGCAATACTGCATCCCAAAGCAAAAATGTTACATGTGAATCTATCATTTTTATTGTTTACTTCATCTCCAAAACTTATACTTCCTGCACCTCCTCCACAAAAAATGCCTATGTCTCCAAATATTAAATCATTTGTCAGTGAATCAATAACTGCTGTAGGTCTGCCTGTATTATCTACCGCCAAAACAGTAAAACCCGTCGAAGGTCCCTCAGTAATTACGCCTTGATAAGTGCCTCCTTGATTAAACGAATTTACCTCTCCGAAAGGGCCATCAAAAATATTAAGCCCTCCAGTTAGTCCGGTTTGTATATTGGGATTTTCATTTTCATTTTCAATATTATACCCCCATAAATCTGCCTCTTCTTGAGTTACTATTACCAGATTTGCAGGGCATAACAAAGACCAATCTCTAATAGAAGATAATAGATTATCTGGAAGAGATGTCTTTTCTATGTTAGAACTGAGCGTCAAAGTGTCTACACCAAAATTACCTATAAACACTACATCACACTCTTGATCGTCAATATAATCAACGGTAATATCATCTCTTAACACATTCAATTCTAAAGGGCATCGAACGGTTCCATTGGTTCCAAAATTATCATTACTTAACAACTTTTGTCTAAGATAATCTTCCATTAGGTCACCATCAAGATTATAACCGCATGTAGCAAATGGATCGTTAGATATACAATAATCATTCTCGGGCAGATAACAAATCACGATCGTTTCATCTTCACATTCGCAATCGACTGCTTGAGCGGAGGTCATTGTACAAAGCAGAAATGAAATACCTATAAAAATCCATCGGATAAGGGTATTTTCCATATTATTTAGTTTTATTTTATAAATAAAATATTTTTCAGTCTTAGAGTGGTGAGCTCAAGTTATGAGATTATAATGATTCAATGTTGGTTAATCTCATTCGATGTCTTTCTTTTAGTTCAATACATAATCATGTTGTTGTAGTAATATTTAAAGTTTCATACGGAAACCAACATCTAAGTTGAGAGTTGATGGACGGATAATAATTTCATCAATAGGTGTCCAGTTTGTCAAATGTCGTCTATAAGTAAAGCCCCAATTGAAACTAAGTTTTTGATTAATATCAGTATCAAGTCTGAGCCCTAGGATGGCTACCGATGATAAAGACTTTTTATCTAAAAAATTGCTTTCAGATAGTTCAATAATTGCCAGATTTGAATCTATGAACTTTCCTTTTGTCTGCCGTCTCGCCATCCCAAATCCACCTAAGGCCCTTAAATCAACATCTTTTTTTGAAAACAAAACATAGGATAATCCTAATGATGCTTCTGTAACACTATACTGATTATTCTCTCGAATTGTACGCTTATGAACTTCAGTTGTAGATCTGATTCCAAACGTTGTGTGTGAGTTTCCACTCAATTCGTTAATAGTAATGATTACGGGTACGTTTTCTTGAATGATTTGGATTGTATCACAATGTATGTATTCAATTCGTTCGCGTGATAAATGATGTTCTATAGCTCCATACACTGCAAATCGATCGCTTAATTGGTAAGAGGCATTTAGTCCTAATGAATAGCCGAATCTTTTCGACCTTACTTGATCTAAAGTTCTACTATATCCCTGAAGACTTGAACTTGTTCTATAATTAATTACATTTAAACCAGAAGATACTCCTACAATCCATTTTGAAGGAACAGAGATATTCGATAATTTATCCTCCATCTTATAATTAGGAAGCTTTAAGTATTCCGCTTCCGATTTAACTTTTGAAACATATTGTGGCAATTTATCCAAATACTTTGTAGACGCAATCAATATTTCTTCAGTCTTGGGTTCTCCAACATCTGAAAGAATGGTTTTTATATCACTATTCCCAATTGTTTCTCGAACACCAATATCACTAACTAGCTTTTCATCTTTTTTTACAGCGTGGTTTGTCCGATGATTATTAATAGCTAAAGGCAAATCATTGGTAATAATTTGTGCTTCTTGAGCATATGTCGTTTGCTTGGTCTTTTTTTGTCCAGTATTTTTACCTAATTTGAAATCTTTTGAAATATAATTAGAATAGTTATTTGTATTAGCTGATTCAGAAATAGCAATCTCTCGTTCACCATCCCTATTCTCTTGTTCCCCATCCCGTATGATATCCTCTTTAGAATGGTTTTCAATAGAAGAATTTGAACTAGTATTTACGAGTGTTGAATCAGAATTGTTAATCGCCTCATCTGACGTATAAAGTATAGCGATAATCAAAACTCCAAGAACCAAAGCAAGCAGATAAATAAATATTGTTCGCTTTGGTTTCTCAACTGGACGTTTAATCCCTGATTCTAATTCAGCCCAACTAAAACCAGCTGGCACCTTTAAGTCCTGCTGTAGTTTGCCTATGGTTGTTTCTTCCAATTTTTTTTGATTCATATTAAATCGAATTTAATAAAGCCTTAAGATCCTGGCTATCTTCTAATTGTTCATTTATTTTTTTTCTCAACCAGCCTTTTGCTCGTGACAATTGAGACCTTGATGTTTCTTCCGTTATTTCAAGATGTACAGCTATTTCCTTATGTGAAAATCCTTCTATTAAGAACATATTAAAAACAATTCTGTAGCCATCCGGCATGAAACTTATTAGATGTAAAAGATTCTGTAGATATAAATCACTAAGTGCGCTATTATCAGTTCTTACGTGTTCTGTATAATCTACTAACTCTAAACTCTGTGGTTTTTTTTTTCTTTTGTAGTCAATAATTTTATAAACAGCAATGGAGCGCAACCAAGGTTTAAAAGATCCAGCACTTTCCTGATATTTTTCCAAAGAGAGAAACATGCTACTAAAAATTTCTTGAATCATATCTTTCAAAAAATGTTCAGGAACAAAATATCGTTTACATATCGTATATATATAAGGTAGAAAAGCTTCGTATAAGGATTGTTGAGCTTTAGCTTTTCCATGTATACATAAGGGCAATAATGCCTTAATCTCTTTTTCAGATAGCGCCGCCATTAGTAATTACTCGCAATAGATTTGTATAGGTACATAAAAGCTACCTTCTACAAGTCCTACAGGTTCCCAGCTATCTAAACTTCCACCGACACTAGCCTCAAATAATGCCGACCAAGTGCCTTGAATTACTTCATCAGAATCATCTATTGTTATATTATGCGGCTCTGTAAGTATATTTCTAATGAGTCTATCTTCACTCTCAACGTAGATAGAAATCTGCAATTTATCTACATTGCTTAAATAGGAAATGAGATAACTGTCCTCAAGGAATACAAATAAATTATCTTCTTCGATATATTCTGCATTGGTTACATTGTAGTTCTTAATATCAATATTTTCTATGGTGTCGACGATATGGCATAGATATCCAGTGGAATTATATAATGCCTTTTCTCCGTTATAATCGAACTTTAATTCTCCAGAATTGACATAAACAGTATCTATTTCAGTATCTACTAAAAATGTATTGGTATTCTCAAAATTTTCTTCCGAACACGAGATTAAGAGAATAGCGGCACCTATAAAGAGTATTAAGTAATTTTTCATAATTTATTTGTATTTATTAAAAACTCTATTCATTATTTATATTTATTTACAACTCTATTCAACTATATATTCGTTTTTAAGGCAGATATGTTGCATGAGTTGGATGTATTTCAAAGATTTTTTTAGATATATTAGAATGATTGTCGCCTCTATGAGGTACAAGTTTGATATGCGATCATATCTAATGTTATAACTCGTAAACTATAATTTCGATTATCACATAATCAATTTATACATTACGTGATTTTAGAGTTAAAACATCTATTTTTCAATCTTACCTATCACACAATTAGAAATACAAAGAATATTTCAGCACATTCTATTAGATAATAATGGCAGACTACGTATAAATTTAGTTAGTACTTTTAGATAATTTGAAGTTAAAACAAGTCATTATAAAATTTCTTCAATACTAATTAAGTAATCCATTAATCCCATGACTAGTTTTTCAATATTACTACCTACTTTAGGTAATTACGTTCATAAATGCAGGTAGCTATATTTGGAATCTACAATATGATTAACTTTTGAATAGACCTGGCTGATTCAGTTTTTATAAGTAAAAAGTAAGTCCCGCTTGCCAAATTCGAAACGGACAGATTAAAAGTTTGTGAATTGCCGTAAGAGTTTTGGATAACAACTTCACCAAATGAATTATATACAATCGCTGAAATTTGCTGTGCAGTTGTAGGTAAAGTAATTAAAGTATTGTCTCTTGCTGGGTTTGGAGCAATAGTAAATTGATAACTACTACTAACGATCTCTTCAGTATTGGATACTACAGATGAGAGGTCAATTTTGTACATTGATCTACCATAAGTCGCCAAATATAATGTGTTATTATCAACATCCATTTGCAAGTCTGTTACGATGACAGAAGGGATATTTATCCCTAAGGTTTCCCAAGTTTCACCTTGGTTTGTAGTTATAAAAAGTCCTGCATCTGTTCCTAATATGATATTGCCTTCATTATCTGTGACCACATCATTGATAGGAATATCTGGCAAGGTAGCTCCTAGAGCTGTCCAGTTTTCACCTCGATCCTCGCTGACATAGATGTTGCCATTATCTTCTCCGTATCTGTAACCTGAAAATGTAACATATACTTTATTAGAATTTTCTCGATCTGTGTATACTTTAGTTACCCATCTGACAGGAAGATCGTCAGAAATTTTCGTCCAATCTGTTCCTCCATTTTCAGTTACCCATACGTTACCGTCATCCAGACCAGCATAGATAATATCTTTATCTATGGAGGATACGTCTATCGTCGTCATTGTTCCAAATGTTCGGCTACCCGACCCTGGACCATTGCTCAAGTCAGGACTTATAAGGGTCCAAGTATCACCTGCATCAGTGGTCTTATGCAGCTTATTAGTGCCATAATATAGCGTCAGGGCATCGCTGGGATCAAGTGCTACCGGTGTGTCCCAATTATTTCTCTCATCTGCCCCTATGGTAGGTGTTATCTCATTAAAGCCCCCGGATGAGCCAAAGAAACCCCCTCTATAAAACTGACCGGCTTGTGTAGACGTAAACCAGTAATCATCATTAATTGAATTTGCCAAAGGCTGCATCCCATCACCATCATTGATCTTTTCCCAATTGTCAATACCGTCAGCTGTTACTGACCTCCAAGATCCATTATCCTGTGCTCCACCATATATTACGTTACTACCATTTACATTGACGTGCAATCTGTAGAATTGCGTTATGGGGAGATTATTTATTTTTTCGGAGTTGGCACCACCATCATCACTTTTGTATACTCCACCATCATTCCCAATAATTATTTGATCAGGATTCATAGGATTAAAAGCAAAGGATTGTTGATCTGCATGTACCCCATCGAAAATCTGCATCCACGACTGACCACCATTAGTGCTTTTGTATACCCAAAAGCCCATATTGTATACAACATTTTCATCAGTAGGGTCAATATAAAGATCTCCAAAATATTCGTTAAATCCTACACTCGCCATATTGTTGATGTTTCCTTGTTCCCAATTATCGCCTCCATCATTACTAGCGTAAAATCCATCAATATTACCAGCTGCATTGATATATAGTGCAT